>X363_Desmarests_Spiny_Pocket_Mouse__coassemble_463_pt1 | contig 25292 bp, 18 predicted proteins | sample X363_Desmarests_Spiny_Pocket_Mouse__metabat2_low_PE_030 | metagenome-assembled genome bin X363_Desmarests_Spiny_Pocket_Mouse
GTATCCTGCCATAAAAACACTACCCAAAATTTGCATTTCTATTTGGACTTTATACTATTGGATTATCTCTCCAATAGCAACTTGCCAAACTCTTTGGGGACAGGCGTCTCGAAACGAATCGTCTGCTCCTTTACAGGGTGGATAAACTCCAAAACACGGGCATGCAGACAAAGACGGTCGGCAGGAGAGAACGCATTGCCATGACCGTACTTGCGGTCGCCCAATACAGGATGTCCGATGGAAGCCAAATGCACACGTATCTGGTTGGTACGCCCAGTCTCCAAGTTCAATTCGACCAACGATAGGTTTTTTTCTACATTCGAACGAACCACCGCATAGTTGGTAATTCCAATATCGCCCCCATCGTCCACAGGAGAAGAATAGACTACGGCATTGCGCTTGTCCTCCGTGAGCCAAGTGGTGATCCTACCTTCGGATTGGTCGAAAAGACCATCCGCAACAGCAACATACGTCCGCTTGCTCACCAACTGACGCCAATAGGTGCGCATATAGTGTTGCAACTCTGGTGTCTTGGCAAACACAAGCAAACCGCTCGTCTCCCTGTCCAATCGATGCACCACATACACACCCGCACGCTTATCTTGACGGCGGACATAGGCCTTCAAAATGGAGAATACGGTGGTTTCCATAGATTCTGGAAAAGTAGGCACTGTAAGCAAACCCACCTTCTTCTCCACCACAATGAGATGCTCATCCTCAAAAACAATACGCAACTTAGGATGTGTGAGTTGCGTATTGCCACGCCCGCTGCTGATCTGCACACTATCCCCTTTCTGCAAAGGGGTATCGTGGCGCGTTTGTATCACACCGTTCACAAAGATACGTCTCTGGGAAAGCAACTGCTTGACACTGGTCTTCGCCATACCGCCCATTTTCACCAAAAGGAACTCTATCAGCGTGGTGGCTTGCTCCACCCTCAACACAGTATCTTCTTTTTTCTTGCTATACATAAATTTCTGCAAATGCGTTAATCACAATACTTCATTTTCAGTTGTGCAGTGCATCCTGACGACGGATTTTCATCCAAGCCACAAAAGCCATACCATTCACTGCCAAACAAACAGTATAATACAGAAGAGAAAATATATTATTCTCCAAAATATAAAACAACATACCTCCTACGCTATGCACTATCCACCATACCCAAGCATCCATCTTCTGGTAAATCATCCAGAAATTCGCCATGACGGACGAGGCAAACATAATCGCAGCCACCAACTTGATGAGAACATTCTCATCCCAAGCGTTGTGCTGCATCACCAAGGTGATAAGCGCATAGTCAGCGACCACAATCAACACGGTTATCAGCAGTGTCCATAGTAATGGTTTACCATGCAAAAACTGGGGCGCTACAAGTTTGGTGGTTTCTTCTTGCAGAGTACGCTTGCGCCAGTTCAACAACGAAGAGGCCATAAACGGCACAAAGATACATATCTGCATAAACAACAAGTCGTAGGCACCCAGCAAATAGAACTGCGCGCCCAAGAAAAACGACATAGTGATACCTCCCACAAAACCCACGTAGTTTTTCGGATTGCGGATAGTCAGCACATACGCCGTACCTATCACGCTCGCAGGGATGCCCACGAGGAATGCAGGACTATGCCACTGCAACAGTTCACCGCGCAACGCAGGCAACATCCACTCCAATAAATAAGATACCCCCAACAATGCCATATAGATCAAGCACGCATACGCGAGCATCTTGATAAACTCAAGCCAAAGCGTTCTTTTCATTTTAGTATTCCTTCTGTCACGGACATAAAGACAACAAAGGCGGACGCATAGTGTCCGCCTTTGTACTGTAAGTGATTAGTTGCGTTTACGATTGCCGTAGCGCGACATAAATTTATCAACACGACCAGCAGTGTCCACCAATTTCGATTTACCTGTATAGAAAGGGTGGCTGGTGTTGGAGATTTCCAGTTTGATAAGCGGGTACTGCACACCGTCTATCTCAATGCTGTCTCGCGTAGAGGCAGTGGAACGGCTGAAAAATTGCGTACCGTCGGACATATCTTTGAAAACTACCACACGGTAATTCTCGGGATGAATTCCTTTTTTCATTGTCTTACATGTTTACGGGGTTTAACAAAATTACTCAGCAGCCACCACATTGAGACGTATGTCTGCCTTAACCTCACGATGAAGGCGCGCTTGCGCGGTATGCTCACCCACATTCTTGATAGGCTCAAGAATAGTAATCACCTTCTTGTCGATAGCAATCTCCTGTGCAGCAAGAGCCGCAGAAATCTGCGCCGTGGTAACCGTACCGAAGATTTTTCCATCTTCGTTTGCTTTTACAGCAAGCGTGATAACCGTTTCCTCCAACTTTGCAGCAACAGCCTGTGCATCCGCGAGCAGTTTTGCCTGCTTATGTGCCTGCTGCTTCAAGTTCTCTGCCAATTGCTTACGGTTGCTCTCATTGGCAATAACCGCAATCTTGTTAGGCAACAAATAGTTGCGACCATAGCCGTCGCGTACCTTTACTATATCGTTCTTGAAACCGAGGTTTGCAAGATCTTGAATCAAGATAACTTCCATGATGTTTACTCTTTTTTAGGGTTCAACACTTATTTCATCATATCGGTTACGTATGGAAGCAATGCCAAGTGGCGTGCTTTCTTCACTGCCTGCGCAACTTTACGCTGGTATTTCAGGCTGGTTCCCGTGATACGGCGGGGCAAAATCTTGCCTTGTTCGTTCAAGAACTTCTTCAAGAACTCAGGGTCTTTGTAGTCAATGTACTTGATGCCCGACTTTTTGAAGCGGCAATACTTTTTCTTCTTCTGCTCGTTGGTTTGCGGAGTCAGATAGCGGATTTCATCGTTCTGTGCCATAATTAAGCCTCCTCCTCTTTTTTGAAATTGTTACGACGTTTTTCTGCATACTCGAATGCGTACTTGTCGAGACGTGTAGTAAGGAAACGAACGACACGTTCATCACGACGAAATTCTGTTTCGAGCGTAGCGATAAAAGCAGGTTCTACATCAAATTGCAGCAAGGCGTAGAATCCCGTCTTTTTACCTTGGATAGGGTAAGCGAGCGTGCGCAACCCCCACTCCTCACGATTCAAAATGGTACCACCATTCTGCTGGAGAAGGTTCTCGAATTTGTCAACCGCTTCCTTCATCTGTGGTTCAGACAAAACGGGAGTCAACACGAAAGCGGCTTCGTAATGCGTTAACATAATGTTTGTTGATAATTTAGTGATTAAATAATTCGTTTTTGCGTTCTGCCACGGCATAAAACAAGCAAGCCACATACGCACACCTTATCCTATCCTGCGACAAAAAGCGTGCAAAGGTACAACTTTTTTCTTAATTGGACAAATTATTTTGTCTTTTTTTTGGTAATTCAAGAAAAAAGCAGTACTTTTGCCCCTGTTTTTAGATGCCTCTGTAGTTCAACGGATAGAATACGGGTTTCCTAAACCTTAGATTTGGGTTCGATTCCCAACGGAGGTACACTGTAAATTCGGGTAGTATGAAATGGCTTTGCATCTTAGCAACAATCACAAGTTTCCTAATAGAGAGTAAGAGCAGTGTAACCACGGATGGCGCATTTCCCAACGGCACTCCTACGGTTGCATACGAGTGCAGTTACAAAAAGGGACAGATGACCAAGGGACATCACGCCACCTTGACATTGGAGGGCTGGCAAAATACGGAGATCAGCCGCATTACGCTGTCTATGAAATCCAACAAATCGTCTGGGGCAGGCAGACTGAGCGTCACGATGGACGGAAACTGCGTGTGGCGCATTGACGATAGCAGTTTTGAGAATTGGGCAGGCGGTTATTCTACGGCGTACGTCCCCATCACACATACGTTCAGTCCCGCCGTAAAGGCAACAAAAGGAGACATCACCATATCCGTTGAAGCCACAGAAAATTCCCTGTATATAGAGAAATATGAGATAGAATGGACGCAAGAACAAGCGCGCCCATACGTTGTTTCTTTGATAGAAGACGGAACAACGGTATATGCCCAACTATACGAACCAACTGTCGGCGCAGGTGTTGTATTACCCACCCTCCCCGATGTAGGGCAATGGTATTTCAAAGGTTGGAGCGAGCAACCCGTCAGCGAAACAGATGATACTCCCTCGCTCTTTTTCCCCAACTCCGTGTATTACCCTACACGGGATGTATCATTATACGCAACCTATTCCGATTACCCGCCCCCCGCTCTTCAAAAGACACAACGTATTGACTGCCAATCAGGCTATTATGCTATGGCTTTCCCTATTTCTCAAAGAGCATTGGAAGGCGCATTCGACGCCTCCATCACAGGTATCAACACATGCGATGCCCCTACCCAAACCACGGAAGACGGTTGGCAGGAGCGGCTTTTTGACATCACAGGGGATATGGTGTATTACATTGATTTTCTTACAGACACAACTGCGCAAATCATTCATGCCGCCACCAATCAATATATTGGGTACAAAGACAACAAGGTATGCCAAGGAAATTCAATATGGCGCTATCGTGTGGTGAAAGATTCCACGGTCGCTTTCTACATTCCGCGTGATGCCACACGTTCGCGTGCACTCATGGCGCAATACGATGACCAACTCCTACTTTGGAAAGGGGATATACCCACGTTCATAGACTCGTTGCTCTGTCATCAAGCCCTCTTATATGAGGCGGATTATTACACGGGTAGTGTTTCCTGGACCAGTTATCCATACGGTCAAGGAACAGAAAATGCCGAAAGTATATGGTGTGCTCCGCAGGAACATCTGATACAATTCGGCATCTACAAACTTCACATACGCCAAAGCAAGAAACGGCTACTCCTCCGAGAAATGTACTAACACATGGCGATACGAATTGAAGATCTTTGATTTGGAGACAAAGCCCAAGTATCGCCGGTCCTGATCCACCACAGGCAGGTTCCACGCGCCTGTATCCTCAAACACCTCCATCACTTTGTCCATAGGCATATCGTGCCTCAGTATCGCTTCCGGTGAGGTCATCAATTGTTGCACCGTGAAACGTCGGTACAACCGAGGCTGGAACATGATATTCCGTACTTCATCCAGCAACAGAACCCCTCGCAAATAACCATTATGGTCTATCACAGGAAATATATTGCGATGGCTTTCTGCAATAACCTTGACCAATTCTCCCAAGGTCATCTCAGGATAAACCGTTGTCAAATCCGTTTCCAGCACATTGTCCATCTTCAAGAGTGTCAGCACATTACGGTCTTTGTTATGCGTCAGGAGTTCACCCTTTTGCGCCAGTCGCATGGCATACAGACTATGCGGCTCAAAAATCATTATCGTCAGATACGACACCACAGATACCACCATCAACGGCATAAACAGATGGTATCCACCTGTCAATTCAGCAATTAGGAAGATTCCTGTCAGCGGGGCATGCATCACGCCTGCCATCAGCCCCGACATACCCACCAATGCAAAGTTCGACTCTGGTACCAAAACACCCATCAAATTCAAAATGTGCGCCGTAACAAACCCAACCAATGCCCCCATAAACAGCGAGGGAGCGAAAATTCCACCTACTCCGCCACCGCCATTGGTGGCAACGGATGCCACTATCTTAAATAGGATAATCAGCACAAAATAACCAATCACCACCCACGATGTAGTTCCCAATCGCTCAAATGGACTATTGTGCATCGCAGACAACGAATCGCCGTTTATCAACTGGGTGATTACCCCATAACCCTCACCGTACAAGGGTGGGAACAAAAATATCAGCACGCTCAACGTCAGTCCGCCCAGCAAGATTTTCAGCCAGAAATTGCCCAATCTATGCTTCACCCACTGTTCCATGCGGTTCATTCCCCGCGTGAAGTAGAGCGACACCAAACCGCATATCACCCCCAGCAGCAAATACCACGGGATACGTTCAACGCTAAACGGCTCATAGGTACTGAGCGGGAACATCGGCGTCACGCCTGTGGCGATATACGATATCGCCGTTGCAGTCACGGAAGAGATAAGCAAAGGCGCCACCGATGCCATCGTCAAGTCCATCATCAGCACCTCAAGCGTGAACACCAGACCCGCTATCGGCGCTTTGAAGATGCCACCGATCGCACCCGCCGCACCACAGCCTATCATCAGCATCATGGTCTTCTGCTCCAAACGAAACAGTTTTGCCAGGTTAGAGCCAATCGCCGCACCCGTTAGCACAATAGGTGCCTCCGCTCCAACCGAACCACCAAAACCAATGGTCAAGCCAGAACCCACGATGGACGACCACATATTATGGGGCTTGATGATAGACTTGCGCTGGGATATGGCGTACAAAATCTTTGTGATACCATGCGAAATATCATCTCTCACCACATAGCGCACAAAAAGGGCAGCCAAGGTGATACCCACCATCGGGCTGAGCAGATACCAAAACGTATGCTCATCCGTTATCAGTTTCGTCTCGATAAACCACTGGATCAAATGGATAAACGACTTGAGGATGTTCGCTGCCAAGGCAGCAAAACATCCCACAAAAAAACTGAGCAACAGCACCAACTGCTTTTCGCTAATATGGCGCTCCCTCCATTCTATTATCTTATCGTAAAGCGTCATTCTCCTATGTTGGACACCTCGCTACTGTGCAATCAGCCTCAAAATTTCTTCTTCCGACGGATTACGGGCAATGATCGTTCCCGCTTTGTTTATAAGCACGGTAGTCGGAATGTACATCACGCCATATTGGTCGCTCGGACTATTCTCTGCTACGGTGTCGCGCACCTGCAACCACGGCAACTGCTCCTGCTCCAAGGCCTTGCGCCATGCCATCTCATCCTTATCCACGCTAACCCCCAAGATCTGCAGATTTCCAGCAGGCTGCGACAGGTAGATCTCTTTCAACACAGGCAGTAACTGGCGGCAGGGACGGCACCAAGAAGCCCAGAAATCCACCAGCACATACTCCGTCTTGCCTATCAGTTCGCTCAATGACAGCATCTCGCCCTCTTGCGTTGCCAGACGGAAATCAATATACGGACAGCCTGCCTGTGTATTTTTTACCGCCATAAAACGAGCATGCTTCTGCGCGAGTTTCTCATTGTTGGCAAACATGCTCTCTGGCATCGCCTCGAAGGCTTTGGCTATCTGCTCGTCGTCCAGGATACCATACATATCCAAGAATATCGAATCGCTGTACGGCTCACCGATATGCTCCATCAGAAATTCGTATGCCGCAGGAATAAATGCCGTTGTTACCGAATCCTTTCCCTCGGGCGTGGTCTGCTTTTCGAAGTCCTCCCACAACTGGGTGGTCATTGCTTCATACTGTTGTTTCAGATTAGGCTTATTGCAAGCCACCAACGCCAAAAGAGCGCAAGACAAGACCAAAATACGCTTTTTCATAGTCTCTACGTTTTATTTAATTATTCTTATTCACACAGTTCCAACACCATTGCCGTGCGAGCGGGCAGATACAGCCTCAGCCATCCTTTGTGTTCTGCTGCATACAGGGGGTCGGATACGGTAAAATGCGCCACGCTGTCGTCATTCTGCGCAAAGCCCGCGAACGCGGCGGCATCGGTGTTAAGCACCACCTTATACTTACCTTCGGGCGCAAGAAATCCGTAATCAGTAAATGATTTCTGCCCATTCCAATTGAATACAAAAATCAATTTCCCTCTACGGTATGCCACCACCTGGTCGCCCTCGTTGTCCCATAGGTTGTATATCCATGGCAGGTGCGTACCGTTTTCGTCTTTCTCGTAATGGAGTTTGGTGCGCAGCAGATGCACCATCGCAGCATCGAACCGATTCAAATCGGCATAGAAATAATTCGGGTTGTCCACTAAATCCCATTGACGACGCGCATACTTGCAACTCCAACCATTCCCCTCACGCGGAAAATCTATCCATTCAGGGTGTCCGAACTCGTTACCCATAAAGTTCAGATACCCACCGTTTATCGTGGATGCCGTCACGAGACGTATCATCTTGTGCAACGCCACTCCCCTATCCACCATATAGGTAGAATGTCCATGCTCGAAATGCCAGTACATATCTGCGTCCACCAAACGGAATATGATTGTCTTGTCGCCCACCAAGGCCTGGTCGTGGCTCTCTGCGTACGAAATCGTTTTCTCGTCTTTACGACGATTGGTCATCTCGTATAGGATATGCCCTGCTTTCCAATCCTCATCACGTACTTCCTTGATATATTTTATCCAGAAATCAGGGATACCCATCGCCAAACGGTAATCAAATCCCAATCCGCCATCTTTTATCGGACACGCCAATCCTGGCATACCCGACATCTCTTCGGCTATCGTGATGGCATTCGGCTTCACTTGGTGAATCAACTTATTTGCCAAAGTCAAATAGGCAATGGCATCTCCGTCTTGATTGAGGTTGTAATAGGAGCCATACCCATCGAAGTCCTCGCCTAAACCGTGGCTTCGATAAATCATGGACGTCACCCCATCAAAGCGAAAACCGTCAAAATCGTACTCTTCCAACCAGAACTTGCAGTTCGACAACAAGAAATGCAACACTTGCGGCTTTTCATAATTGAAACACAGGCTGTCCCAAGCGGGGTGTTCCCGACGCGCCCCTTCGTGGAAATACTGGTACCCAGTACCATCAAACCTTCCTAAACCCTCCAATTCATTTTTCACCGCATGCGAATGCACCAAGTCCATAATGACGGACATCCCCCTTCCATGGGCATCGTCTATCAAGGCCTTCAAGTCCTCGGGCGTACCAAAGCGACTGGATGCGGCAAAGAAATTGCTTACATGGTAGCCGAACGAGCCATAATAAGGATGCTCTTGTATTGCCATGATCTGCACGCAATTATAGCCCAGCCTGGCAATACGTGGCAACACGTTCACACGAAATTCCTCGTACGACGACACTTTCTCTTCTGCCGACGACATACCTATGTGGCATTCGTAGATATACAAGGCTTCCCCTTTTCGTCCTTTCAGCGTTTTTCCCTTATGTTGCCACTGGTACGGCACTTTCGGATGCCACACCTGCGCCGAGAAAATCTTGGTTGTGTCGTCTTGCACCACACGCGTTGCGTACGAAGGGATACGCTCACCGCTTCCTCCTTCCCACTCTATCAGCAGTTTATACAACTGACCGTGTTTTATGCCGCTCGCAGGAATATGAATCTCCCAGTTCCCGTTTTCGATGGGTTGCATACGATAGCGTTCGTCTTTCTGCCAGCCATTCATATCACCGATCACATACATCGCAGTGGCATTGGGTGCCCATTCCCTCAATACCCAATCCTTTGCCTGCCGATGCAAGCCAAAATAGAGATACCCATCCGACCAATCCGACAGTTTGGTGCCATTCGTTATTTCCTTCTCCTTACGGACAGCGTAATCGTAACGTCCGCGAATAGCCGACTCATACGGTTTCAAGAAAGAATCCGATTCTACAAGTTTGAGAGTTGATTTCATATTGTGTTGGTTGTTGTTGCACAAATCCTTGCCGCTCTTGAACACCTCGCGGCTTTACGTGGGCAAAGATAGTGCTTTTTTTCGAGATGTGCAAGCAAATCGGGCGATTTTGTTTAGTTCGGTTTGCAAAATGCACAAATATGGGACATACAGAACATTTTTTACCAGATACATTTGCACATATCCCAAGAAAGCGATACCTTTGCACCGTGTTTTTCATGGTATTAGATTTTAAGGTTAAGTAAAGAGTGGATTGTCGAGAGACAATCTTTCTTTTTTATATACATTGCCTATTATCGCATTGCATTCAACGACCATTCCATTTGCCCGCATAGACGGTACAAGGCAACCTATGCGCATACAACAAAATGGCAGCAAAAGTGGTAATTCAAATTACTTTTTGTTACTTACGCATCGATGCGACCTGACCGCAAGGTAACCGCTACCTGACCGCTATATGACCGCAAGGTAACCGCTCTTACACTTTGTGAACTAATTAGAGGTATTCGGGAACATTCTGCTTTTTGAGATAGTTCCGCCACCGTCCTGCCAACAGGCATACCTTATCCCCTTAATTTTATATGGCTGCGCGCAGGGTAATGCGTATTCCGTTGCGTTGCCATGGTCCTAATTTACGCCCGTCCACTGCCCGCAAGTGCGTCAGCCGACGCACATATTCTATACGCAGTATCTTGAATATATTTTCTATGCCAGCCGTGATTTCCATATAGGGCATATAGTCGTATTTGAATGTACCATCCGCCTGCCATCCATCCTGAAAATTGGTACGGCATTTGTAGTAGTAGCCCTCGCTGTAATACGCATTAGGCAAATCATACAGCCCGACTGTCTTTTCTGGATTATTGCGCTCTCCAAGATAGCCTGCCAACATATGGAAAGATACCACTTCGCGTAGTTTCAGCAGTTTCAAACCCGGAATACGGTTGAATATCCAGCCTTTCAAATAATATGTCATGTGAAGCGACGCGTATCTGTCCATCATGAATTCCGTAGGAAACATCAGACTAAACGCTTTCGGATCCATCAATATCGACTGGTTTGATACAGGTACGAACAGGCGTGTGTACGGCACTTTTTTACCCACGATATACCCCGCATCCACCGTGACATCCAAATGCCCAAAAGCCGACAGCCAGAAGCGTTTCTCCGCGGAAATCTGAATGCGATCGTACCAATACTTGTCTTCCCATATGTAGCCCACCTCATTGGTCAGGCGGAATACAGGGGCGTCCTTCCAGAGATTGAACGGCGATTCTATTCCCTGACGGTCATTATAGATAAACCCTCCTGGCGAGTAGCGCAACTGGGTAGTCCACATCGCCTCGTGGTAAAACGGACGTTCTATATACGTTCCGTCCGCCAGACGTTTGTTATATTGCAGCATCAGCGGAGAGCGGTCATGTCGCAACGGAGGAAACACTGTCCGTCCATCCGACATATGACCCGAAGAACCATTCGGCTGATTATTCATCACATCGACATGCGTGACAAGAGATAACTGATTCGCCCATTCCTTTTCGTACCGCAGCCGCACCTTTGCCACATACTGCATCGGTTTCGGGCGGTAATTCAACTTGATGGACATCAGTATGTGATCCCTATCTACCACCCTATACGTCTGTCCTAATTCTTCCAAGTCGTACGATAGATGCAAAGAGAGATTATGCCGAAGACTCTCATAGGGATGGTAGTTTTTATCATGAAACGAATGCAAGATATTGATTCCTCCCTTCACACGACGGTCATCAAACCCATATGCCACATATCCGCTGGTGAACCACCGCTTATTCACGTTCGCAGTCGTCATTCCTCCAATACGCAAGCGGCATCCTTCCTGTTCATTATAACTGAACGTATTGAATATAGGACCAAAGTCCCATTTGCTGGAATCTCTATCGCTGCATGTAGGAATGAACTCCTGTATCAGATTCTGCACCGTATGCACTATCGTCCGAAACGAGCGCACCTTCATCAGTTCCACCTCCAGACTATCCACTATCGTCTCTTTATATGCCAAGGGCTTGGGGCGGATGGTATCCCAGTCGCGTCCAGGTATTCTATCCGCGCCAGGCAACATTATCTCGCTTCCTGCCATATAAAACAAGGAGTCTGGAATAGGGATGTCAAATTCGTAATTGCTGAAACAACGGGTCTGGCGTGCGTAGATATTGTGTTTCGATTTTTTGGTAATGCCGAACCGCGCATGCGTATTCATCTCCTCGGAAGCCCATTTGCCGTTGGGCAACTGCCGGAAACGCTCCGACACACTCATATGTGTCAGCCAGTTCACATTGCTCTTTGCTGGGATATTCAGCCGATACTGTTTCAGTGCATAGGTCGAGTCTGCCACAATATACAAGTGTCCCGTAAAGCCAAAACTCTCGCTATTGACAGGTACAAAGGCTAAATCCACGCAAGAAACGCCGTCTATCAGCAGCGTGTCCATAATGTAATAGTGGTAGAAAGAAACTGCCAAAGAAGAAGACAGCGGACTCACAAAACGATTTAGCATAATGTCTATATCGTTTGCAAATATATTCAACGGCTGAAATATCGCTTGGATATTTTGCGATATCCCGCCATTGTCCAGCAACTGATCCAAGCCGTTCCATCGCTTTGCCTTAACCACTTTGCGTTCCTTGTGCGGATTGGCTTGCGTATATTCATCCGCCACCGATTCACGTATAGAAACCGTCAGTATCGGCGTTTCGTTTGCCTTTGCCAGATGCTCATCTCGTTTCAGCACGGTGCTATCCACGTGAATGATGGTCGTATCCGTTCCAATACGAATCGTATCCACTTCCACCACGCCACTATCTACCCGCAACACACCATCTTCCAATTGCATGGTATCCACAAACTGTTCCAAGAAACGGAACTCACGCCAGAACTTGTTTTTATCTAAGTTATAATCAAAAGGCTCTATCGCCATCACCAATTTTTCATAACTCTCCCTCTTGTAGGTCGCCCCCGATCCAAAGCGGTTTTTATCCTTGTTCGCGATCACCTTTTCTATCAGTTCCACCGCAGGATTGCCTTTTCGTCGGTAGTGCTCGCGTTTTCTGCTGGGTTTGACCACCACATCCTCCAAGGCATACACCTCTGGTTGCAAGGGAACAAACAGTTCGGTCTCCCGTCCTGATTTTACCGTAATCCGTTTCGTCTTATAGCCCATCATGCGAAACTCCAATTGGGTCAGTCCAAGCGTATTTTCCACCACAAAATTACCATCTATATCGCTCGTACCACCGATGGTAGAACCCGTAAACACAATCTGCACAAAAGGCAATGTCTCACCTGTATTCACATCTACCACACTACCTGAAACACGTGTCACTTCCGCCATTACGAAACAGCAGTGACAACATGCAAACAACCACCCAATATATCGAATATATCTCAACGTCAATTCAATAGAGACTTCAAACGCCTATATACGCGCTCCACCGGGAATCCCATCACATTATAGTACGACCCCACCATTTTTGTAACGCCGATATAACCAATGTATTCCTGCACGCCATAGGCACCCGCCTTGTCCAATGGTTTATAACGGTTTACATAGTAGTCTATCTCATCTTCTGTCAAATCCCGAAACCATACCTCGGTTTTATCCACGAACGTTTCCATCTCAATTTCCCCTTCACTCCCTATCTGCACAAATGACACCGCAGTATATACCTCGTGCATACGTCCGCTTAGCAGCCGTAGCATACGCTTCGCGTCTTCTATATCCACAGGTTTTCCCAGCATGGCTCCTTTCCCATTTGCCGCGGGCAACCATACTATCGTGTCCGCCGTCAGCAACACCTCGTCTGTTTTCAACTCTGCTACATAGGCATTCGCTTTTGCACGGGAAATATAGCGCGGTATTTCCCCGCCCTGCAAATCTGGTGGGAAATGTTCATCCGCATCTATTGTAATCGCCCGATAGGGCACATCCAGACCGCTCAGCAGTTCCCTGCGGCGAGGCGACTGGCTACCCAATATGATTTCCATACGCTTTCACTCCCTTATTGTCTTGTTTACATACCACGCGCGACGACAAAGCCATACAGCACCCCTAAGAACATCACAAATTTCATCAGTAACTGGGCGGTTCGATAATCCGAAGGGATTTTCGCTGCCCACAATAGCACTAATTCGCACACTAATGGAACCAACATTCCAAATACGATATAGCGTGTAGAAAGCGAGTCCCAACTCTTTGCAAAAGGCAGCAACGCATACCAGACATACACCAGCAATCCTATGGTCAGCAGTACCAGCAGTGTCACCATCACCTTCGTCCATAGATTGCCTATCACGATAGGCATTGTATGACATTCCAATTCCCTATCTCCCATTTGGTCTTGCAAATCCTTGATAATCTCGCGAATAAGCGTACACAGGAAGGCGAACACACTAAAACCGCCCAACCATACATATAAATCGTGTGTCAAAGTGGTGTAGTGAATCAAATTACCATAGCGGGCATACAACAAGCCCACATTTGCCAATCCCACCAATAGGGGAACAAGCGACGCGCTCAGGCTGATGATCAGATTTCCTATCAGGAACAAACGCTTGTAACTGGAAGAATAAAACCACAGCAGACCAGGCACCAAACCAAATACGGTCGCTACTGCCCAACTCTTACACACCCAGGCAACCGCCAATCCGCACACCACGCCTACGCCTGTCAGCACGCAACTCAAACGCAACGCCGTCTCTCTACGGACAGACTGTGTTACAATCAATCGATCTGGGCGGTTTATGCGATCTATCTTCACGTCAAAATAGTCGTTTACCACGTATCCGCCCGCTGCCACCATCATCGTTCCTACGACTAACAATGCGAACAACCACCATGGCAACTGCTCGCCAAAAAGCCAGGTATCCAAAATCGGTACTGCCACCCATTTTTCCATTACCCAGAGCAATATCGCCAGAAACAGCAGGTTTTCACCGCGTACCAGATGCCATATATCACGCACTCTTTGCATATCTTCCTCAATCGATTTTGAGAATTACCCCCTTCCATGCGGGCAACGTGATGCGTACTGGCTCCAAAGCATTGAATGCCATATCTTTATACACCTTCCTCGTGAGCAGGTCGGTCATATCTGCTTTCGCCATCTCATCTTGTCCCAAATACACAAATGCGTCCGTTGGAATACGCACTTGCATATCCACCTGCCTATCGTCAAAGTTCAGTATCACCAACAAGGTCTCGTCTTCGTGCTTGCGGATATAGGCATACTGCTCGTGTTTGTTAAACCCATTGCCTTGCGCATACACCACATCGTACATCTTCCCTTCCGTAATGGCTTTGTTCTCACGCGCCAAAGTCAACAGACGCTGGTAGAACTGACGCAACTCTTTCTGCTCTTCGCTCAAACCGCCTCCATCGTATTTACCGCCATTCGTCCAAGCCTGCAAGGATTTCACGCCCCAATAGTCAAAAATCGTTGTCCTGCCGTCCACGCCCGAAAAGCCTTCCATATCCATACCCTTTTCTCCCAACTCCTGCCCCGCGTATATCAGCACAGGATTTTTATATAATGTCGCCGCCACGACCATGGCAGGTTCCGCACACGCGCCACGTCCGCAGAAAAAACCGCTGGCTACACGCTGTTCATCATGGTTTTCAAGGAAATATAGCATCTTGTCTAACATATCACCCGCGGCAAACCACTGTTGTGTAATTCCTTCCACTGCCCAGTTTTTGCTTGTCACCCCGCGCAGATAGTCATACATCCCGACTTTGTCATACAGATAATCGAATCCTGCGTTCAGATAACCACGATACATACTCGGGTTGTAGCATTCCGCCAGAAACTCCACATTAGGGTACTGTGCCTTCACCTGTGCTATCGCCCAGGCAAAGAACTCCACAGGCACCATTTCTGCCATATCCACACGGAACGCATCCACTTTCTTCCCTGCCCAATAGAGCAATATATCACGCATCTTTGTCCATGTATTGGGTATGGGGTAAAACTGTTTTTCTCCTCCGCCTTGGTAAAATACGCCATAGTTCAGTTTCACCGTTTCGTACCAGTCTGTCTTGCTCGGGTGTGCTGTGAAGCAATCGTTTCCGGTGGCGCGCGCGGGATATTCGTCATATCCTGTTGCTGTAAAATCCGAAGGACTGAACCGTTCGCCTGGTATGTAGTAGAAATTGTTCAACGGAGAAAAAGCCCATTCGGGATTATCATCTTCCCCTAAATCGCGGACTCCTGCGGGCTTGCATAGGGATTTATATTCACGCGCCACGTGGTTGGGTACAAAATCTATTACCACTTTCAGCCCCGCTTTGTGTGTTCTGCCTACCAATGCCTCAAACTCCGCCATACGTTTCGATTCATCCTTTGCCAAATCCGGATCCACATCATAGTAGTCCGTGATTGCATAAGGACTTCCTGCCAGCCCTTTCACCACGGAGGGCGTGTTCAGTGCCGCTGTGGCATGACGTATCACGCCCGTGAACCACACGTGTGTTGCGCCCAAATCATATATGGATTTCAGTGCTTTCGTATTTATATCGGCAAATTTGCCACAGCCGTTCACCTCTCGCGAGCCGTTGTGCTGCCGAGTCGTATTTTGATTTCCCCACAAACGGGGCAACATTTGATAAATAATCGCTTTCACACTTTCTAAAATTAAGATTTCGGTTTAGGTTCACCATAGCATTTTCCACCTTTCATGGTAGAAAATCGCCTCCGCAACAGAAATACTGATACGGCTATGTATGGCATTGCAAGCCACACAAGCCGTATCCTTTCTCTGTTAAAAATGCATACACAATGTCTGTATCAACAACTTGTTTTCCAACCTATGCGACACGAGAGACCATCGTTTCGTGCCATAGGTAACTACAGTTTATCACACCAATGCTTCCGTATCCGATGCGATCATCAGTTCCTCGTCCGTCGGAATCACGCAGACAGTCACCTTGCTGTCGGGCGTTGAAATCACGATCTCCTCTCCGCGCGAACCTGCATTCTTCGGAGCATCCAAGGTCATGCCGAGGAACGACAGACCTTTCACTATCTCACCACGGATAAACGCATCGTTCTCACCGATGCCGCCCGTGAATACCAGCACATCAATGCCATTCATCGCTGCTGCATATGCGCCGATATACTTTTTCACACGATAGATAAACATCTCGCGTGCCAGATTGGCGCGCGCATTGCCCGCCTGCACGGCAGCATCTATATCCCGTGCATCGCTCGACACGCCGCTCACGCCCAGCAAGCCTGATTTTTTATTGACGAGGTTGTTAAATGCCGCCGTTGTCAAGCCCTCCTTGTCCATGATATAGGTAGCCGCTCCGAGGTCTAAATCGCCTGCACGTGTACCCATCATCAAGCCCTCCACTGGGGTCAAACCCATCGAAGTATCCACCGATTTGCCGTGCATCACCGCTGCACACGAACCGCCGTTTCCGATATGCGCCGTTACAATCTTTTTATCCCTTGCCTCTACGCCCAAGTACTCGCATACGCGCGCGCTTACGTACCTGTGGCTTGTGCCATGGAAACCGTAGCGACGGATCGCATATTTCTCATACAACTCATACGGCAGCGCATACATATATGCGTAGTCGGGCATCGTTTGATGGAAAGCCGTGTCGAATACTGCCACCTGTGGCACACCTGGCAGCGTCTGTTCAATCGCGTCTATGCCTTTCAGGTTTGCAGGATTGTGCAAGGGGGCTAATTCCGCACATTTCACAATCATATCCTTCACCTCTGGGGTAATCACCACCGACTGGTTGAATTTCTCGCCACCGTGTACCACACGATGTCCCACAGCCCCTATCTCGTTCAAGTTTTTCAGGCAACCGATTTTCTCGTCCACCAAGGTATCCAAGATCAACTGGATGCCCACGGTATGCTCCGGCATATTTTTCTCTATGCGTACTTTCTCGCCATTAGGCAGTTTCACTTGCAAGAACGAATCTGCCAGACCGATTTTCTCTACGCCCCCTTGTGCCAACACACTGTGGTCAGCCATTTCAAAGAGTTTGTATTTTATACTGCTACTTCCGCAGTTCAATACCAATATCTTCATAATAATTTATCCTTTTTAGGGTTTCTGTTATCCTATTGCCTGATTTGCCGTGATGATTACCATCTGCACAATATCCTGCACTTTGCAGCCACGGCTCAAATCGTTCACAGGTGCTGCAATACCTTGCAGGATAGGTCCTACCGCATCTGCTCCCGAGAAACGTTCCACCAACTTATAGCCGATGTTCCCCGCCTGTAAGTCTGGGAATACTAATACATTCGCCTTTCCTGCCACAGCCGAACCTGGTGCTTTCGTTGCAGCCACCGTATCCACCAATGCTGCGTCCGCCTGCAACTCGCCGTCAATCGCCAGATCAGGTGCCAGTTCTTTGGCAATGCGTGTCGCTTCCACCACCTTGTCTACCAGTTCATGCTTCGCCGAACCTTTCGTCGAGAACGACAACATTGCCACTTTCGGCTCAAATCCGCCCAACGAACGTGCCGTTTCCGCGGTCGAAATAGCAATCTGCGCCAACTGTTGCGCATCGGGATTCGGATTTACCGCACAGTCTGCAAACAGCAAAAAACCATTCTCACCCAGATGTTTCGCAGGTGTAAACATCAAGAACGCACCCGAAACGATGGACACGCCGGGTTTCGTTTTCAGTATCTGGAATGCGGGACGGATCGTATCCGCCGTTGTGCCGCGCGCCCCTGCCAACTCGCCGTCTGCATCGCCGTTCTTAATCATCAAGCAGCCCAAGTATAGGGGGTCTTGCGCTTTCTTGGCAGCCTCTTCCGCGGTCATGCCTTTCGACTTGCGCAGATTGTATAGCAAATCCGCATACTCTGCCATTTTCGGGTCGTTGATGGGGTCAAAAATCGTTGCCTTTTCGATATGTTCGTATCCTTTTTCGGCAGCCATACCCTTTATCTTTTCAGGGTCGCCAATCAGTATCAACTTTGCTATTTCATCACGCAAAATGATATTCGCTGCCTCCAAAGTGCGGGGCTCATCCCCTTCGGGCAACACGATACGCTGCGGGTTTTGCTGCGCGCGTTCCAGCATCTGTGCTAATACATCCATAATATATTACGTAAAAGATTAAAAGATTGTCTGTGCCATTTCCCCTTCTTCATTCCATAAGCCGCTGCAAAGTTACGCTTTTTTTTTGAAAGTACAAAATTTATCTTCCCAAAAACACCACCTTCCTTCCGCCACAGGTTCTTTTCGTGTTTCTTTCCCATTTATTTTGCGCATATACCGTTACCCACATATACTATTTCCGCTCTTTTTAGGCACAACACAGATACTCGAACCATATCTTTCGCATCTGCTATGTATGCAGTTTCCTCTCTTTTTAGGCACCATCGAGAAGTTTTCCTTCCTCTTATCCCCTATTTCCAACTTTCGTTTCTACCATCCACGCTTTACATCCCTACCTATCTCCGCACAAATATAAAATTGATTAAAATCACATCACCTTATACCCTATGCGTTGTCCCGTTATAAAATGTCCTTTTTCGTATCCTTTGCTGCTTTTTCACACGGTTCCACGTTTGGTTTGTGTGCTTTCAAATCAAACCGACAAAACGCGCTAACAAACAGTTTTTCTGCCGTTTACAAAACAAATCGCTCCTTATGGACGAATCTGTTTTACCTCTTCCCATAGTCTATTCCGTTCCATTCAAGTGTCAATTGACTGTCTTTATCGTAACATCATCGTAACATTATCGTAACATTATCGGAACATCATCAGAACATCATCGGAACATAAAGCCACAAAAAAGCGCACATCATCGACTCACTTATATTTTAACAAATACAAAACAAAGCAAGAGCATCATATACAAATCTTAACACAATCAATTCTGAGACGACCACGCACTTTCTTCCCTTCTTTACGGATTGTGTTTTCTTTGTTTCCAAACAGCATTTATTAATCCACCGCCGACTGACATATGAAAGAAACCGCATCATTTACGAACCGCCGACTGACCGTACCCCCATTGTATGCATTCGCACCAGTTGAACAACAAAAAGCGGCAATACTTAACTTTTTTTTTGCAAAAATTTGCACATATCAAAAAAAAGCAGTACCTTTGCGGCCAGTTTCAAAAGAGATAACCTTAAATATACCTACTCCAAAAACCATGCGTTGCAATAAGTTCATAGGTACGTTTCTCATCGTTTCGATGACTTTCGTGTATGGAGCGACCCATGCGGAGGAGGTTATGGATACGCCTAAGGGTGTGCATCCGTTTAAGGTTAGCGAGAATGAAACAGACGTAGCAACGGACTTTGCATATTGGTCTTTGATTTTTGATGCGGGTTTCAACTCTTTTGATGGTGATTTCAATAGTGAAATGAAACATCCCGTGTACGCACCTTCCGTAGGCGTAGGGCTTGAGTATACATTCAATCCATTCATTGGACTCGGTATCAATTATATGTTTGATATGTACCGTGTCTCTGGCAACGAGACTGCGGCTGATGTATTACTCAATGGTATGGTACACCGTGCAGGTTTGTATTTGCCTATTGATATGGTGAGTTGCTTTGTACCACATGCCAAGAAACGTATATTCAACTTGCAGTTGATTGTTGGGGGAGGCGTTGGCTGGTATAAGAACAGTGTGTACTACACGCAGTCTGACCGTGGCAAGACTTTGGAAGTAGCCTCACGCTCTATGGATGTATATAAGTTTTGCCCCTATTACAATGTTGGTGTCGATTTTGAGTTTAACCTTGGACGTTCCACTGCATTGGGTATTAGAGGTATGTACAACTATTTCACCCGTGATGAGATGGACGGTCGTTACGGCGGTGCTAGCACCAACAATGATGGTCTCATCGATGTAACTGTTTCGTTCCGCTACAAAATCGGTGCGCAGAAACGTTCTCACACACGCAACGTAGCGTCGATGGATCAAAGCAGAGCCATTGCGAAAGGGAATAGGAATGTCGCCAAGACACCGTCTCCCACAGCGGAGAGTGTGGCACAGGAAATTATGGATAAAGGCTTGATTCCCACGGGAAAAGATACCCTGCTTATCGTACAAAAAGATACTTTGATACAAACGGCAGTAGGTAAGTCAGACAATAGTCATTTTGTGTATTTCAGTTCGGGTAAAGCAGAACTCGAGGATCATGCACTTATCGCTATACAGCAGTTGGCAGCACGTATGCTGCGAGACACCACTCTCTACGCGCTTATCACGGGTTATTGCGACAATACGGGTTCAGAGAGTTTCAACAATGCGCTCAGCCAAAAGCGCGCAGACATAGTGGTTCGGGAATTGACGGAAGAACACAATATCGCTGCTAATCGCGTGGTTGGATATGGTGCGGGAAAGATTATAGGCAGACGCAATAAAGCCGCTTATACGCCGAATAGACGTTGTGAGGTACAGTTGCTTTCGAAAGAGGCGTTCGACAAGAAGAAGCAAGCATGGACGGTAGAGCAACCTGTTTCCGAAGCAGTACAAGCGATACCTGCAAACAATGGCGTATTGGACACGGTGGTCGTTACTAAGGGAATGACGCTCGCTCGTCTTGCTCGTAAGTACTACGGATATACAGATGCGTGGAAATATATCTACGAGGCAAATAAAGACTGTATAGCAAATCCCGATAAACTGACAGAGGGTACACAACTCGTTATCCCTGTCATAGAAAAGTAAGGCGACGTATATAGCGATACACAATAATAGGAATAAGCAAAAGAGTAGCAACTCTATTGTCATAAGATAGATGGTCTCATAGCTCAGTTGGTTAGTAGCACCTGACTCATAATCAGGGGGTCCAAGGTTCAAGCCCTTGTGGGACCACATCAAAGCCGCGTGGAATGAAATTTCCACGCGGCTTTGATATTTATATATTCCCACCACTGCCATTACTGCCCCTATGCGTTCTGCATGGCATACTATAATAAGATACCAAATCAACAACATACACCGAAATACCTAACTCTATGCGTACCCACAGTATGGTATGATAGAATAGGACAGGATACTATAAGATAAGATACAATACAATACAATACAATTAAATGCGAGGGGAGGGAATACGTGGGGGGATACAGTGCAATTTGGATAGTCGGGGCGCGGGGTATGCGTCTGTTCGTGTCAGAGCCGCTCACGGATGACCGCAGCCATCTCCTGGAAATAAGGTAAGGTATGCTGGAAATATGCCTGATAGCCTTCGCACAGCCGATTTATACCACGGCTATCCCTATGTCGGGGACAACCGCCATAGCAGAGGGACAAGAACGGGCAAGCCTTACACGAAGCAGCAACAGGCATCTTTTGTGCGCCAAACGCTTGCATCCGTTCATCCATCACCAAATGCAGCAAAGGGGTGTCCAACAGGTTTCCCAAACGTGCCTGCGGCACATAGTGGTCACAGCAATAGACATCGCCGTTCTTCTCCACCACAGGCGCATTACCGCATCGCTCGGAATAGATACACGATGGCGAGGGATACCCCATCAGCAAAGCCAAGGTGGTATCAAACAGGTCTATATATACCCTGCCCATATCCTGTCGCTCATACCACGTATCAAACAGCGTATTGTAAAACGCACCGAATGCCTCTGCGGATACTTGCCCTACACTCCCCTGCTCGCACTGCGGTTCAAACTGCAGAAAAGGGCTGCCTAAGCGTGTGAGGAAATCATATACTTCGTGCGGATACTGCGCGCTGTAATCCGTGATTACCGCCATTAGGGTGTAATCTACCTGATGGCGGAAAAGCCGTTCTATGCCCTCCATCACCTGCTGAAAGGAATGGTTACGGTAGCGATTATGTATATGCTCCGGTCCATCTATCGATACGCCCACTTTCCAGCCTTCATCGTGAAAGAAAGCGCACCAGTCGTCCGTCAGCAATGTACCATTGGTCTGTATCACATTGCTGATGGTGTAGTTGGCAGTGTACGGTCGCTGCAAGCGCACCACTTCCTTGTAGAAAGACAAGGGACGCAGCAAAGGTTCGCCCCCATGCCAGCAGAACACCACTTCATTATGCTCGGGGGTTAGTTGCACATACTGTCGTATATATTCCTCCAGCCAACGATGCGTTGCTACCTCATCCACGCGTTCTATACAAGCACAAGACGTACTATCACTACTGTGCAAGTAATAGCAGTAGTCGCAACGCAGATTACAGCGTGCGCCCACAGGCTTTGCCATCACATACCACTTTGGAGCAAAACTATACGTATTCACAGATCTACACTTATTATGCAACGCATTATACAACAGGCAAAGAAATAGACCGTACTGCCTACATATACTTCTTCCTATATGCAGAGGGAGTCAGTCCCCAGCGTTCTTTGAAACAGTGTGAGAAGTATTTAGGCGACTGGTAACCCAAATCATATGCTATCTCCGATATATTGCATTCCGTACGGTTTTTGAGCCAGTCTGCCGCAAGCACCAATCGCCGTTCCGTTATCACCTGTTGGGGCGAGGCATCATATACATCATGGAATACCTGAAAGAGCCTTGTCCTTCCAATCCCCAGTTGCTTGCATAGTTGGGATACATTCAGTTCTGCATCACTCAGGTGTTTATCAATGTATATATCTATCGTTTTGCGCAACTCCACGTATTGGTTTTTCTCTTGCTTGCGCAAAGCCTCCAAGAACCGACGACGCACATAGTATATACCTCCGCCGATGATGGTCAGAAGCAGCAAGCAATAGCATACGATAGCAGGCCAGGCGAGGTAAGCAGGGCGTTGCACGCGGATTGCCAATTCCCTCGCTGCCAACAGACGACCTGTGGAATGGTCTATCACTTGCAGTACTAAATGGTTCATCCCATAATGCAGGTTCATCAGTTGTATATCGCCTATCCAGTCATTCAAAGACTGCGTCTGTTCATTGTATTTACACACGATATTGTATCGCAAGGACAGATTATCGGGATAGAGGTTATTCGTCTGGATACTATAATGCAGACGCACATCCCGCTTATCTTTCGGAAGCACTATCTCATCCGCATACTGATAGGGCGGCTCCAATACGATAGTAGGTGATATGGGCAACTGATGCAGATGCTCCTCACGGAAGGCAATCATACCATCCATACCCGCCAGGAGTATCTCGCCATTGGGCGACAGTGCCACACCGCCATTATATAGGGAAGAAAGAGGCAAATAGGTACCAGGGCTGTAATTCACAATAGGGTACTGTGCATCCTTGCCTCCGTCATGCGAGTGTATGATAGAATAGCCCCGTGTGGTAACCACCAGGATATGCCCCATAGGTGTCAGCAACAAGTTGCGCACATAGTCGTTCTGCAAACCGCAGGTACGGGAGGTATATGCCACCATAGAAACCACCGTATCTGCTATGGTACACTGCCATACCCCACTGCCGTCTGTGCCTATCCACAAACGCCCGTATGGGTCTAACAGCAGTTTCTCTATTCCCGCAACAGAGATATGCAATACATCCACCGTATCTTTCTCCAAATCGTAACGGACCAGTTTCTCACCGCCTATATACAAGCCCTTTCCATCAGCCGTCAGCACCATGCTCTGCGCCTTCATCGGTTCTTTATCCAGTGCCTCAGACAGCAGGCGAAAGGCTTTTTGCTGAGGGTTGAATATATACACTCCATTGTGCGTTCCCAATAGCAAGGAGTCGCCTAACGGCACGATAGAACGAATAATCTGACTACCATTCCGCTGCGGGAACGGCACATCATAGTGTTTGGCGTTTAATGAAACGGTCTGCCCGCTTCTTGCTGCCAAGACAGGACGCAAGGAAACTACATATAAACCGTGGAGGTGCGTACCAAGATAGAGTATTGCCTGCGCAGAATCGTAATACGTTGCTTTGATATTAGGCACATCCACATGCGCCACTATGCTACCCTCCGCGTCCACCACATACAAGCCGTCGCCTTCCGTCGATAGCACCATACGCTCTTGTGGAAGCGGCAAGATATGGCTTATCACAGGGAAATGTGTGAATGGCAAAGCGATGGTACTGTAATAGTCAATGGATGGATTGAAGAAGAACACACCGTCAAAATAGGTACCTGCCCATAGATTGCCTCCCCTGTCTCCCGTCAGACTCCAAACGGATTGTCCCGATAAGAACAGGCGTCCATCCGAGAAACGCTGCAAGCCTATGTCCGTGCCTATCCACAGGACGTTTTGATGGTCTTCGTATATCGCCCGCACAAAGTCGGACACCAATCCGTCCGCTGTCGTATAGTGGGCTACGCCATTGGATTTCAGCACATACAGTCCGTCGTACCATGTTCCCACACAAATCGTATTGGAAGCCATTCTATACACACACGATATCTGGCTTCCCAAACGATACAGCAACGTAACCGTATGGTTACGGCTCCAAGTATATAGTTCCCCATCCACGGTGCCGATATACACCGTACCGTCTATGTATTGCAACAAACAGACCTTCCCAATATCCGAGGGCAACGTACATACCGGGCGGATACTATCTGCCTGCGCATGGTAATGATACAAGGCACTACCTGCTGCAAAATACAATCCGGCGGGCGTGGTGGTCATTGCCTCCACCTTCTGCGTATAAAGGGCAGACATCGTATGCGAACGGAGCGCATAACGATTTACCCCCCCCTCCGTTCGTATGTACATATTCATCAGCGTATCGCCTGCAAGTTGTTCCACCACAGACGACAGCAGCGCATTGGAATCATTCGCATCCGGATTGAAAACGGTCATCGTACGACCGTTGTATCGTGCTACGCCCTGACGGGTGGCAAACCACATATACCCCTCCGCATCCTGATACACATCCGAGACAGACATCTGCGGCAATCCCTCTGCCAT
>X363_Desmarests_Spiny_Pocket_Mouse__coassemble_473_pt1 | contig 24864 bp, 21 predicted proteins | sample X363_Desmarests_Spiny_Pocket_Mouse__metabat2_low_PE_030 | metagenome-assembled genome bin X363_Desmarests_Spiny_Pocket_Mouse
ACATCATCGTAACATCATCGTAACATCATCGCAACATCATCGCAACATAAAGCCCTCACAAAGCCATCATCTACCGACTACTTACCTATCAATAAATACTAACAAATACAGCCGCCCTTTTACCAAAACTTAACACTTACGTGTCAATTAGTGTATTCTTGTTGATAAACCGCCCAAAGTCATCCCAGACATCCTTTTCTAACGCATATTCCTTTTTTACACGAGTTATTATTTGCGTATATCATATTTTTGTTGTACCTTTGCAGCCTGTATTTGCAAAACATCAACCTGATATGAAAAAGACTTTATCCTTTGCAGCCCTTGTGGCTTGCGCCCTTTGTTTTGTATTCTCCTCTTGTAGCAAACGTACGACCTCCGACAATCCGCTGTGCGGCGAATGGTATATTGGCGCGTACAACGCAGACGGTATGCAAGACCTTTCAGACAAGCAGTACCGCGTACTGTTCAACGCCGACAGTACGTTCTACTGTGCCACCGACTGCAACAGTTTCCATAGCCGTTATACCGTAGAAGGCGACAGTCTCCGTTTGGGCGGTATGGCAAGCACGATGATGGCATGCCCGGAAATGGAAGTAGAGCGTCGAATGGGTTTTCTGCTCTCCACCGTTCGCACGTTCCATATGGAGGACACGACAGTCTATCTGCGAGACGCCCACCAACAGACCCAGATTATCTTGCACAAGCACGCTACCCCTACCATACAATAAGCCTATGTCTCTTCTACGTGTCATCTTGTCCATTTTCTTTCCGCCTCTTGCCGTGATTGACAAGGGCTGCGGTAGCATAGCGATTGTTTTCATTCTCACCTGTTGCGGTTGGGTGCCTGGTGTGATAGGCGCATTGGTGATTCTCAATAGACAATAAATAGACAATAAATGGAAAAAATGACATTCCCTTTGTGTATGTCATTTTTTTTGTGTACCTTTGTGCGGTATTTTGTATTTTCATTATTAGCATTATGGATAAAATCAGTTATGCAATCGGCCTGAGTATGGGTCAGAATTTGATGAGTAGCGGTGTAGAATCGCTGGATTATGCAGACCTTGCTGCGGGTATCAAAGACGTGTTGGAGCATGCAAAGCCCCAGATTTCTTACCAGGAGGCGCAACAATTGTTGAGCAAGTTCTTTACGGAATTGGAAGCCAAAGTGGCAGGCGAAGCGAAGAAAACGGGGGAGGCATTCTTGGCAGAGAACAAAAAGCGCGAGGGCGTGCATGTCACTGCAAGCGGCTTGCAATACGAGATTTTGGAAGCCACTATCGGACAGAAGCCCAAAGCCGCCGACAAAGTGAAGGTACACTACGAGGGCACTTTGATTGATGGCACGGTTTTTGATAGCAGTTACAAGCGGGGTGAACCCATTACCTTTGGTCTCAACCAGGTGATTAAAGGTTGGACAGAAGGTGTACAGTTGATGGCAATTGGCTCGAAGTACAAGTTCTTCATACCTTATCAGTTGGCGTATGGTGAGCAAGGTGCGGGCGCAGCCATTCCTCCTTATGCGGCATTGATTTTCACTGTCGAACTCTTAGGTATAGAATAAGCGAACGCCATTTCTTGCCGCGCAGGAAAGAAAGCAAAGGCAAAAAGGAAGATGCGATGTATGAAAACAACAAATATAAAGCACGTAGAAATATGAAAAAAATGAGTATTTTTGTGTTGGCAGCCATTGCAATGGTCGGTTGCTCCAACACGTACAAAGCCCAAGATGCCAACCTGACGAGCCAGAACGACTCGGTAAATTTTGCGTTGGGTTACATCAACGGTGCGCAACTCAAAACGTACCAGCTCGCCAATGACGATTCCGATGAATCCGTGGCTGAATTTATGGATTCCCTTCAAAAAGGTTACGATGGTGCGGTAGAAGAGTTGTCCGAAGCCGCTCGTATGGGTCGTAACATAGGTATGGCAGCCAAAGCATCGGAAGACAAAGGCTTGGCAGAAAACGAGAAATGGACATTCAATGAGAAACTGTTCTTCCAAGGTCTTGTGAACGGTCTGAACGGCGATACCACCGTGATGTTAGTGGACGATGCCCGTACCTATTTCCAGACGGCATACCGCAACTCTATGAGCGACTCCACTATGGTCGCAGGCAAGACCATCAAGGCATCCTGCCCCAAGACGGTCAAGACTGTCCAACTTACCAATTTCATCGACAGTCTCAACTACGCATTCGGTCTGCTCAATGGCGACCAGATGAAGATGTACGTATTGGGTAATGACTCCGACGGCACTATGCAGAAACAACTGATTGCCAACATCAACCAAGGTTTGAAGTCGCGCGTGAAGAACCCGCAACTCGTGAATATGGGTGAGCAGATTGGCAAGAGCATCAAGGAGCAGGAGGCACAGGGCTTGCTCGGCGAGCCAGCTTTGGCTACCGACTTTGAGTTGATCAAGCAAGGTTTTGTGAACGGTCTGTATGGACACGATACCCAGTTCAGTATGCAGTCGGCTGGCGAATATATCGAATCTACGCTCAACAACTTGAAATATGGCGACACCAAAAGCGAGGGCGAGCAGTTCCTGGCAGAGAACGCCTTGCGCGAAGGAGTGATCGTAACCGAGAGTGGCTTGCAGTACGAGGTATTGAAGATGGGTAAAGGCAAGAAGCCGAGTGCTACGGACAGAGTGAAGGTACACTACCATGGCACCCTCACGGATGGTACGGTATTCGACAGCAGCGTAGATCGTGGCGAGCCTATCACTTTCGGTCTGAACCAAGTGATTGCAGGCTGGACAGAGGGCGTACAACTGATGCCCGTTGGTTCGAAGTTCCGTTTCTATATTCCACAGGAACTCGGCTACGGTAGCCGCGCAGCAGGCGACATTCCTCCCTACTCTACCTTGATTTTTGAAGTAGAGTTGCTGGGCATCGAATAAGGATGGGCATTATTGCACAACAGAGTATCAAAGGCACCATCGTTACCTATATAGGGGTAGCGGTGGGCTTTTTGACTACGTTCTTTGTGCTGACCCGTTTCCTTACAGCAGAGGAGATCGGGCTCACGCGTGTGCTCATAGATGCCGCCACCCTATTTGTAGGTTTGGCACAGTTGGGTACCTCCTCTTCCATCATTCGTTTCTTTCCCTATTTCCGCCCGGCGACCACACAGGCAAATGGCAGGGAAAGCGACCATGGCTTTTTCTTTTGGACACTCCTCATTCCCTTTGTGGGTTTCATCCTGTTTGCCATCATCTACTGCGCCTGCCGCATTCCAATAGCGCAGTGGTTTGGGGAGAAATCGCCCCTGTTTGTGGACTACTACTATATGGTGCTACCGCTGGCGTTCTTTCTGCTCTACCAAACCATTTTTGAGACCAACGCCAATGTGCTGATGCACATCGTGGTGCCGCGTGCGGTGCGCGAGGTAGTCGTGCGCGTAGGGTTGCTGGTGGTCTATCTGCTCTATGCGTTCCATGTGCTTTCTATGGATGGTTTTGTGATAGGCATTTGTGTAAACTACGCCATTGCTTCGCTTATCAACTTGCTGTATCTCTGTTCCATACGTAGAATCACCTTTCGTCCCGACTGGCAGTTTCTGCGCTCAAGCCTCCCTTTGGTCAGGAGTTATACCCGCTATTCGGGTTTTGTCTTTGTCTCAGCTTTGGCGTCCGTGCTGGCGCCTGTACTCTCTTCATTTTTTATCACGGCAAAGATGGGGCTTGACTATACGGGTATCTTTGCTATTGCCACCTATATCGCAGTGATTGTATCCATTCCCTACCGTTCCCTCACGGCAATCGCCTCGCCGCAGTTAGCCCGCGCCACCAAGGAGCAGAAGCACGATGAGACACAGCGGCTCATCCACCAGGTCAGTACCAACCTGCTCCTTATCGGCGGCTTTATTTTCCTTGCCATTTGGTGCAATATCGACTTGATTTTTCATATCTTGCCCAATGGCAGCACCTATGCGGTGGCGCGCGAGGTAGTGTTCTGGCTATCTTTGGCACAACTCTTGGTGGCTACTTGCAGCATTGCCACCACAGCGATTTCCTATTCCCGTTACTATGCGTTCAACCTGCTGTTCTCCACGCTGCTCACCGTGGCATCATTGTACCTGAACAACTACCTCATCCCTCGCATGGGTATGAATGGTGCTGCCATCAGCACGCTGCTTGCCAACTTGATTTATTTCAGCCTTGCGGCTTGCGTCCTTCGCCTTGCTTGCCACCAGAGGCTTCTGAATGCGAATGCCGCCAAGACCGCTCTATTGCTTGTCCTGCTGTTTGGTTTGAACGCCTTGGGGGTACATCTGCTCAGCGGACTGAATATATGGCTCAGCAGCATCCTGCGCTCTGTTTTGCTCCTCGGCGGCGGCATATATATCGCTTTCTTGCTACGCCTCTCCCCCGAACTCAACCATACCATAGCCACTATCTGCCATCGCCTGCACAAACCTTCTTGACCCCACCACCCTTGAGTTTCATCCCCTACTAATCCCTTTCGTTGTGCGTTTCTTCCTTCGTTTTTCGTATCGCGGCACTGCCTATCAAGGCTCGCAATGCCAGCCCAATGCCCCTACCGTGCAGGGGGAGATGGAGCGTGCTTTGTCCCTCGTTATGCGCAGTCCTGTGCCGCTCACTTTTGCAGGGCGAACAGATGCGGGTGTGCATGCCGCTGAGATGTGGGCACACTGCGATCTCACGGACGAGCAATTGAGCCGTTGCGACATCAGCAACCTACCTTTTCGGTTGAATGGCATCCTTCCGTCCGACATCGCCATACAAGAGATACGTCCTGTCTGCGAGACGGCGCACGCCCGTTTCGATGCCCTTGCGCGCACCTACCAATACCGCATTACCTTGCGCAAAGATCCTTTCCATATCCACACCCGCACCCGCGTGCGCAAGGGCTTGGACTTTGAAAAGATGAACTATGCAGCCAGATACCTCATCGGGCGACAGGACTTTCAGTCTTTCTCTCGCACCCATACCGATGTCAAGACCTTCTTTTGCGACGTCCGTGAAGCCTACTGGCAGATAGAAAAGACCGAGACAGACGGTAGTGTTGCAGAGGCTACTTTCACCATCACTGCCGACCGTTTCCTGCGCAATATGGTGCGCGCCGTTGTGGGTACGCTCATGGAGATAGGCTACGGCAAACGCCCTGTTGAATCGATGTCCGACACCATTGCACAGCGCAATCGTTGCGCAGCGGGCGACTCTGCCCCTGCCGACGGGCTGTTTTTGACGCATATTACCTATCCTACGTCAATTTTTCTCCCTAATAGTATGAAATAATCAACACCTATATCGCTTTAATGTTGTACCTTTGCAACCGCATTAAAACCGATTCCAATCATAAACGTTATGTTTTAATGGCTGTTTGGATATATAGGTAACATTGCGCTGTATATGCGCCCAATTCATATTATCATGAAAAAATCGTTTATCTTATTCGTGTCTTTGGCACTCTGCGTACGTTGCCTGACGAGTTGCACCGAGGAGCAGGTCTTTCAGACCACTCGCCAAGCCGACATAGACGCACTTTGTCAATCCGCGTCTTTTGAGATGCCCTCAGTGCCTGTCCCTACATTCCCCGATTGTACCTTCTCTGTATTGGACTATGGTGCCGACCCAACAGGACAAACCTTATCCACGGCTGCCATACAGCAGGCCATTGATGCCTGCACTGCCGCAGGAGGGGGAACGGTGGTCATCCCCGCGGGGGTATATACCACAGGACCACTGTCGTTGAAATCCAATGTGCGTCTCTATACCGCGCCCAACTCGTTCATATCCTTCTCGCCCGACATACAGTTATACCCTATCTATGCCACGTGGTTTGAGGGTATCCCCACTATGCGTGCGCAGTCGCCTCTTTCGGCGTTCAATGCCGAGAATATCGCTATCACGGGCGAGGGTACGTTCAATGGCAACGGCGACTATTGGCGTCCCTTGAAGAAAAGCAAGGTAGCCCCCGCGCAGTGGAAGAGCCACTTGCAGAAAGGCGGTGTTTTGTCAGCGGACGGCAACACGTGGTATCCCGACTCTGCATCGCTCTATGCTGCCACGCTCTGCGAAGACCAGAACGTACCCGTGGTGGCTGCCCCTGCCGTATGGGAGAGCATCCACTCATTCTTGCGTCCTGTCCTGCTCCATTTCGTAGGCTGCAAGAATGTGCTGTTAGAGGGCGTTACCTTTGAGAACTCCCCTGCCTGGAACCTCCACCCGATGTGCAGCGAGAATATCATCTTGCGCGACTTGACCGTCCGCAACCCTTGGTATTCGCAGAACGGCGATGGTGTGGACGTAGAGTCTTGCCGCAATGTGGTTATTTCCCATTGCTCGTTTGATGTAGGCGACGATGCTATCTGTATGAAATCGGGTAAGAACCAGCCTGGACGCGACCGTGGTATCCCTACGGAGAACGTGGTGGTGGATGGCTGCACGGTCTACCACGGACATGGCGGCTTTGTGGTGGGCTCTGAGATGTCGGGTGGCATACGCAACATCCAGGTGTCGAACAACTTGTATATCGGCACTGATGTCGGTTTGCGTTTCAAGTCCACTCGCGGACGCGGTGGCGTGGTAGAGAATATCTATATCCGCGACGTCAATATGGCGAATATCCCCAACGAGGCATTGCTCTTCGACTTGTTCTACGGCGGCAAGGGGGCTGGCGAGGAGACGGAAGAGGAGATTGCCGCACGTATGAATGCGGATGCCCCCGAGGCCAATGAAGAGACGCCGCAATTCAAGAATATCCATATTGAGAACGTTGTGGCAAAAGATGTGGCACGTGCGATGTACTTCAACGGCTTGCCCGAGATGAAGATAGAGAATGTAACGCTCCGAAACATCCGTATGACCGCCACCCAAGGGGCTGTCATCCGCCAGACCAACGGATTGACCGTAGAAGATGTAGAGATACACGCCACGCATAGTGCGCCTTTTGTAGTAGCACCCTCTGTTGAAAATATCGTTGGACTATGAAACGAAACATCATATTCCTATTGAGCCTGCTGTCAAGCGGGCTCTTTGTATCTTGCAGTCGCCCCTCTACGCCGCAAGTGGTCGCATCTTTCTGGCGCAAGGTAACGCCTGCGGATAGCCTGTTGGACGGCTTTCGCGTGATTGAGGCGGAAGGGCAGACGCGCTATATCGTGCCTATTGAGGAGTGGACAGCAAGCCCCGAGATAGACACCTACCACGCCTTGCACCACCATGGTGTCGCGCTTGAGTCCGACTTGATGGCATACCGTATCTATTTCGACAGGAAACAGACCGTTGATGTCTATGCCAAGCGCACGCCGCGTCTCGAACTCCCCACCTCCTACTGGTATCCCAACGATGTGCAGTTGTCAGACCGCTATGGCGACGATGTGTTGCGCGTCAGCGGCACCGTGGGCGTAGGGTCTGTCAAGCCCTGGCGCAATGGCAAGATGGTGCATATAGAGCCTGTGGAGAGTCGTACCCAGCGTATCGTGTTCCAAACGCCCGACAGTGCAGCCATGGAGGTAACGGTCAAGGGCTGGGAGACCGAGGGCAAGACCGTGGATATGACCGTGCGCTACACCCTCTTGGCGCACCACCGTGATATGCGTTGCGAGGTGTTCCTTTCCGAGCCTTTGGATAGCCTTTGCACGGGCGTTCAGCGTATCCCCTTCAAGGGCGAGAACCAATCCGTCTTCACCGATACCACCCATGGCGTGTTGCTCGGCGCATGGGGTACGGACTGGCCTGTGAACGACAGTGTGAAATACGCCAAAGAGACCGTGGGCTTGGGCGTGTATATCCCCGCTGCGTACGCAGGCAAGCCTGTGGACGACTCCCGCAACCACCTTGCTTTGTTCCGTCCTGCCACCTACCTGCGTTTCTACCTCACCTGTGTAGCGCAGAAGGAGGACAATCCTCCTGCCAGAGACGCACAGTCGTTCTACGCGTTCCTCCACACTTGGGCAACGCAATTATAGCGAGCCAATACCGTTTTTGAACTGCACCCTATAAGTTAGGTATCAACTTTTAGGGTGCAGTCTATTTTTTGTGTGCAGTTCCCTCCTCAACCTACCTTACCATATCCTACCATACTCTACCTTACCACACTCTACCTTACCATACATTATCCCACCTTAACCTACTCTACCTTACTTTACCTTGCCTTACCTTATCTTACCATACCTTACGCCTCCTCCCTCTCCATTCGCCACCTCCCCCTCGAAAAACCAAACCCCTCACTTCTTATCACCCCTCGAAAAAGCCCTTCCTCCCCGTCCTACCACCTCCTTTTTCCCCCTCTCTCAAAAATTAACATAATTTTACATAATAGCCCTCTCTGTGTTCCTCGACTGTCAATTGTTTGTCTTTATCGGAACATACCCGTAACATAGCCGCAACATAGCCGCAACATAAGCGGAACATAATCGCAGCATAAAATGGTCAAAATGCGGTCAAAAAGCCGTTTTTGAGCAGAAATTCGCCTGCTTAATTATTAAAATAACTAAACCTAAACCTCCTTTCAAAATCGCTTTTAGCCCCCCTTTCCTCATACTTTTTTTCTGTGTCCTGTCCTCCAAAGGGTTGCGCTGTTCTGGTACGCCCGTCCCGAATGGTGCGTACGGTATGGCGCGGTTGTTTTGCTGACGGATGCGTCTACCTGTGCGCTCCATAGCCGACCATTTCCCGCTCGATACATCGTCTCTCTCCAAAAACAAGACCTCAAACCGCAGAAATCCGTGAAAAAGCAAAATAAATTTGCAGATATGGGAAAAAAGCAGTACCTTTGTACGACTTTTTGTGGTCTATAACTAACAAGGTGCAAACGGCACCTATAATACAGATTAAAGAAATGAACATCGTAAAAAAAGAAATTGCTCTTCCCGACGGTCGTGTCATCACCCTTGAGACCGGTAAGTTGGCAAAGCAAGCCGATGGAGCCGTGATGGCTACCCTTGGCAACACGATGGTGCTTGCCACCGTGTGTTCGGCAAAAGATGCTGTACCAGGTACAGATTTTATGCCATTGACCGTAGAGTACAAAGAAAAATTCGCTTCGGCAGGTCGCTTCCCTGGTGGTTTCACGCGTCGCGAAGGCAAGGCATCGGATTATGAAATTCTGATTGCCCGCTTGATTGACCGCGCGTTGCGCCCTCTCTTCCCTGCCAACTACCATGCCGATACGTTCGTGAACGTAACGCTCTACTCCGCCGATGGCATCGATATGCCGGAGTCGATTGCGGGTCTGGCTGCCAGTGCAGCATTGGCTTGCTCGGACATTCCTTTCGAAGGACCTATCTCGGAGGTACGTGTGGCACGCGTGAACGGTGCGTTTGTCATCAACCCGACTTTCGAGCAGTGCGAGAATGCCGACATCGAACTGATGGTAGCGGCTACGTTGGACAATATCATGATGGTGGAGGGCGAGATGAAAGAGGTGTCCGAAGCCGATATGTTGGAGGCTATCAAGGTAGCGCACGAGGCAATCAAGCCGCAGTGCCAGGCGCAGATAGAGATGATGGAGGCCTACGGCAAGACGCAGAAACGCGAGTACTGCCACGAGGTGAACGATGATGCGTTGCGCCAGGCGGTACACGATTTCTCCTACAATCGTGCGTACGCACAGGCTACTGCTGCCGACACCAACAAGCATCACCGCGAGGAGATGTTCGCGCAGATATGCGCAGATTTCAAGGAAGAGAAAGCCGACTATATGGCATCGCGTGCCGAGGCATTAGGCATCGAGGTGGACGAGGTGGCTGCTATGGTGGAGCGCTACTACCACGATGTAGAGAAAGAGGCGATGCGCCGTGCTGTCTTGGACGAGGGTAAGCGTCTTGACGGACGTAAGACCACCGATATCCGTCCTATCTGGTGCGAGGTAAGTCCGCTGCCAGGTCCTCACGGTTCGAGTATCTTCACGCGTGGCGAGACCCAATCGCTCTCTACGGTAACGCTCGGCACCAGCCGCGATGAGAAAATCATTGACGAGGCATTGGTACAAGGCACCGACCGTTTCCTCTTGCATTACAACTTCCCTCCTTTTGCCACAGGCGAGGCAAAACCGCAGCGTGGTGTAGGTCGTCGCGAGATAGGACACGGCAACTTGGCATGCCGTGCGCTGAAGAATATGATTCCTGCCGACTTCCCATATAGCGTACGTGTCGTGAGCGACATCTTGGAGTCGAACGGTTCTTCTTCTATGGCTACCGTGTGTGCAGGCACGCTCGCCCTGATGGACGCGGGTGTACCTATCAAGAAACCCGTCAGCGGTATCGCTATGGGTCTTATCTCGGAATGCAAAGGCACGAAATATGCTATCTTGAGCGACATCCTCGGCGATGAGGACCACTTGGGCGATATGGACTTCAAGACCACAGGTACGCGCGATGGTCTGACGGCTTGCCAGATGGACATCAAGGTGGACGGATTGAGTTACGAGATATTGGAGAATGCGCTTGCACAGGCACATGAGGCACGTATGTATATCCTCGACAAGATTGTGGAGACCATGCCTGCACCTCGCGCTGACCTCAAGCCGCAAGCGCCTCGTATCGTTACCTTTATGATTCCCAAGGAACTGATTGGTGCGGTCATTGGCCCTGGCGGCAAGATTATCCAAGGCATTCAGGCTGAGACGGGTGCTGTGGTATCTATCGATGAGGTAGAGGAAGGCGGGCGCGTGGAGGTAGCCAGCACCAATGGCGAGTCTATGGAGGCGGCTATTGCCAAGATTAAGGCGATTGTAGCCATGCCTGAGGTAGGCGAGATATACGAATCTACGGTGAAATCTATTATGCCTTACGGTTGCTTCGTTGAGTTTATGCCTGGCAAGGAAGGTCTGCTCCATATCTCGGAGATTGACTGGAAACGCTACGAGACAATGGAGGAGACAGGTATCCACGAGGGAGATAAGATTCGTATCAAACTCTTGGAGATTGACGAGAAGACAGGTAAGTTCCGTCTGAGTGCAAAAGCGCTGAAAGAGAAGCCTGCCGACTACCAGGAGCCCGAGCGTCCTGCACGTGGTGACCGTGGTCCTCGTCCAGAACGTCGTGGCCCCCGCCCCGAGCGTGGAGAGCGCCGCAGCAACGATGCAGACGGTGCACGCCTCGACCGCAGACACTAATTCTGCCACCTACACAATGTGTCTTTATTGCATCTGCCCAGCCCCGTACACGGGGGTTGGGCAGATTTGTTTATGCGGGATAGCCTGTACCATTGCGCATTATTGCCCCACACAGGATATAGACACACTTCGTTAGTTGCAGTCTATGGCACATCATCCATCCTATTTTTGCTCCGTAACAGCGTATGGAGCAAAAAAAAGCCCAAAAGTATTGCATATATGAAATAATTGTTGTAACTTTGCACGCGTTTTCAGTCGGACTGCGTTAAGGCTGACCTACCCCCAAAAGCGAACTGTCTCTCCACAAGTGGATAGCAGGGTTTTCGGAGGTTGGTTTGTACGCGCGACGGTTACCATATTTCAACTTGTTAAACTATAATTTCTTATGAAAAAGATATTTTTCGTATTGTGTTCGCTTGTTCTTGCGCTATCCCCTGCAGTTGCTGTTGAGGTGGGTACTATTGTCCCTCACCCAACGGACGATAGAATGGAGTTTGTGGTTACAGACGATGTAAGCCACTACGTTTCCGTGCAAGGCGGAGAAAAGTATCGAAACTCGAACTCTAAGGGTCAGACCACCTATAACGGCGGTACCAATGGCAGTTTAGCGGGCGATTTGGCTATTCCAGCAACCATAACCTATGAAGGCAATACATACACCGTGACCGCAGTAGCAGATAGTGGCTTTTATGCTGCGCGTATCACATCGTTGAACATTCCCTACACCGTACAAACTATCGGCACAGCGGCTTTCTGTAACAACAAAAAGGACTTCTCTGTAACGTTCAAGGATACGGACAACAACCCAAGTAAATTGGAGACTATTGGAGCAAGTGCTTTCTATACAAGTCAGTTAACGGATAAAGACAATCAGCCTGTAGTATTACCACGTAACTTGCGTACCATTGGTGCAGAAGCATTCCGTGGCATCATTACTCCATTCCACATTGTTTTCAATGATGCATTGGAAAGAATAGAAGAAAAAGCCTTTTATACATCCACAGGCTTAACAGGGCAACTGATATTTCCCGAGAGCGTAAGGATGTTAGGTTCGAGAGCGTTTGGTGCTTGCGATAATGTGAACTATGTTGAATTCATGTCCAAGTCCCCCATTACTATCGTTCGCCCTAATTTCCGCCCAAATAAGGTCGAAAATGGGAAAACGGTTCCAGACCTAAGCAGATATATCGTACCTTATTTCTTTGTTCCAGAGGGAGATGGCACAAACCGTCCTGGCAGAGACTGGCGCCGAGCATTTCGGAATGGCCAAAATGGGCCCATTCCATTCCTTAGCAAGAACGTAGAGGCTATGGATGACCAATACGTGTACGACATTTTTGACATAAATGGGAACCCTACGGAGGATGAAGCACGCGTAATCAACGTTGTCACGCAGTACTGTCCTGAGGAACTCACTTTCCCGAGAACGGTTACATTCTTGGATGGTAAGGAACGCACCATTCGCTATATTGGGTATCAATGTTTCAATTCAGAGAACGCCGTGCCAAAAGACAAATGCAAGACAATAAAGAAGATTATCATCCCTTCTAACATACGTGCTATCGGCGATAAGGCTTTCTATGGCATTGCCTTTGAAGGAACACAGTTTACCATCGAATTTCAAACAAGCAAGGATGAAACAGACAATGATATGGAAGGTATAGAACTTATAGGTGACCGTGCATTTTGCCGCGCTTCGTGTTTGACAGGCGACTTAGTCCTGCCTTCCACTCTAAAAACCTTGCATCCATACGCCTTCTATTACTGCACAGGTCTAACGAGTATTACGTTGGAAAGCGAGACTCCTCCCACAGTTAGCGGTGCAGGCTATGTATTTGACGGCACATTCCAACCAGTGAACGTTCCGTGCGGTACGCGTGACACATATAAAAATGCCCAGAATGCGCAAGGGAATCCAGCATATTGGAGTAGTTATATGATTCTCGATGAATGCGACCTATCAACCTTCATTGACAATAATTTCCTATACCACATTACGGAAGAGACCGAAGGCAAACAATATGTTACCTTGGTTGGTCCTGCTGGCAAAATGCAAGAAGATACGGACGGCTTTGTACGGATACCCTCTATTGCCTCCAAAAAAGGTAAATCTAATGAGGATACAAAAGAGTACGAGGTAACAGAGATAGCCGCGAATGCATTTACAGATAATGCCAACATCAAGAAACTGTATATTCCTGGTTCTGTGCAAACCATTAACACAAGTGCTTTTCAAAAGAATGAAGCCCTTGAAGAAGTGATTATAGATGGTTGCAAATCGATTGGGACAAGTGCTATTCGGGATTGCAAAAAATTGAAAACTCTGACGCTAAACGAAGGCATTGTGGAGATAAAAGACCGCGCATTTATCAACTCAATTGCATTGGAACAAGTTACTATACCTTCTACTGTTGAGTATATCGGTATGTATGCTTTTGAGAACTGTTCCGCACTAACGGACATACATATGCTACCAACAACGCCTCCTTATTTGGGAGGTAACCAAACCAAAGGACGCAATATATGGGTACCCTGTGGTTATTTACAGACCTACCAAACTACCAATTATGGTCCTGGTATGTGGCTCGAATTAGCCCCTTATATGCGTTCTTCCTGCGAGCCGCTTGTATTGGGTGAGGGAGAGGCTGCATCTTCTGCAAGAGAGACGAAGGCACGCTATATCGGCTACAAGCGAACGTTCCCTATGGACGAATGGGTGCCGCTATACTTGCCATTCGACGTGGATAGCGTATGGGTGGAAGATGAAGGAGAACATTACGATATCAAGCCTCATACAACAGGCAATCCTGGTCATTTCTTCTTAGACGAAATCACTGATATTACCGTGGATAATGACAACAAAACCGGTACAGTAACAGTCGAACGTGTAGGAGAATTGAAGAGCGCCACGCCTCATTTGATTCGGTTCTCTTCCACATCAGGGTATTATGATGACAAGTACATCGGATTCTCAACAACATATGGTGAGTATGATATTGCCTCCCAATTGGAATCCCCTACTATATCTATGGGAGGTGATGTGTATAAGGTGGTAGGAAACCCTGGATATGTGAATATGGAGGCATCCAACGCTTATGAATTCACTACTACGGGCAACGGTGATGCTACCAAATACTATTTCGTTTACAAAGAAAAAGTCATCATACCTCCTTTCCAATACGCACTCATTCCTACCTTGGAAGCAGCACAGAACCCGACACTCTTACCACGCAGATTTGCTATGCGCTCTTCCGATACGGGTGGTGGCAATGTTACCACATCTATCGCTTGTGCAGAAGAGCAGAGCAAACTGCACTATGAGCGCAATGGGCAAACACTCACATTGCATCTTCAAGGCAAAGCATGCCGCATTATCTCCGCACAAGGTGAGGTGGTATGCTCGATAAAGGAAGGCACAGATGAAGCAAGCATAACCTTACCGAACGGGATATACATACTGCATTACGAAGGTGATACACAAAAGATATTGTTGTAATATGAAGATGCGATTTTCAAAACACATATTCCTTGTGATTTGCTTATTAAGCGTCGTAAGCACGCTTCACGCACAAGGATTTGAAACACCCAACACAGGTACGTCCTCCGAAGGAATAGGAAGCGGTTTTGGCACGGCTAACTCGTTTCAATCCGTATCGATGAAAGGGAACCAATACACCATACCTATGGCAGCACAAGATTTGCCGAACGTAGGCTATGTTACACCTCCCACCACGACCTATCCCGTCTCACGTGCAGGGGATCTCCCCACGATTGGGGGCGGAGAAAATCCTGATGATCCCAATATTGAGATTACAGATAAAGATCCAAAAAATCCTTCCCCCGTAGGGGATGGCACGTGGGTACTGCTTGGCGGAATGACCTTGCTTCTGGGCTATCGTTTCGCGAGTATGCGGCGCAAAAAGAAAGAGGCAGCGTAGTAGTAGTAGTAGTAGTAGTAGTAGTAGTATCAACAGGTAAGTCCCTGTTAAGGTTCGATTGCGCTAATTTGAGGCTGTGCTGTTTTAAGGCGATGCCACCATAATATAGCAGCCCCTCATTTAGGGTTTTCCTTGCGCACACAGTTCCCGATATATAGTAGTCCTTTGCATATAGCAGTCTCTACATATAACAGTCCCTGCATATAACAGTCTCTACATATAGCAGTCTCTACATATAACAGTCTCTAACATATAACAGTCTAACATATAGCAGTCCCTACATATAACAGTCTCTACATATAACAGTCTCTACATATAACAGTCTCTAACATATAACAGTCCAACATATAGCAGTCCCTCGAAAGAATGTAGTGTATCTACTCTTTCGAGGGACTATTGTATATGCTATATTGCTTTATACCAAGATATACCAAGATATAGCAAGATATAGCAAGATATAGCAAGGTATACCAAGACATATCTACATATACCCAAGATATATCTCTATATACCAAAGGGGCTGTGTGGTATCAGCGCAACAGTTGCTGCATGCGGGCGAGGTATTTGCCGAGAATGTCGAACTCTAAGTTCACGGTCGTACCCACTTCAATATAGCGGAAATTGGTATATTCGTGGGTATAAGGGATGATGCATACCGACACATAGCCCTTGTCGCCCACCACATCGGGTTCACATACGGTCAGACTCACGCCATTCACACATACTGAGCCCTTATCCACACACAGATAGCCGCGCTCTATCATCTGCTTGCTTGAATCGTACTCGAAACGATAGTACCAACTACCCTCTGTCTCACGTACCTCTATGCAACGTGCCGTCTGATCCACGTGTCCTTGCACGATATGACCATCCAAACGCTCGTTGAGCAACATCGAACGCTCCACATTCACCCAGTCCCCCTCTTTCAATACGCCCAAATTGGAACGTACCAAGGTCTCCTGCATTGCCGTCACGGTATAGAGGTCGCCCTCTATCTTCACCACCGTCAGGCAGACACCGTTATGCGCGATAGACTGGTCGATGCGCAGCGGCTCTGCGTACGGATTACGCAGCGTGAAATGCTTGTTGCTCTGCTCAGTCTCAATCCTTACCACCTGAGCCATCTTCTCTACAATACCTGAAAACATAAGACTTTTATATTTATACGTTATTATATCCATTCAAATAATTCGCTCCATACCCTATCCCAAGTATATTTCTACACGAGCACCGCTATATACATTCCACTCCCCGCGATGCTCATTCGCCCTTTACTAAGACCAGTTAAAACAGCATTATATCTATATTCTCTATCACAGCAATACGATACCAGCAAGTGATATTAAAAAAAGATAATAAAGCAGGTCTTTATTGGGGCGTGGAACAATCGAATTCTCCTTGACATAACCCCGACCTGACCGCTACCTGACCGCTACCTGACCGCTCGTGGAACAATTGGCGTATTTATAGGACATCGGGAAAACAGCGTGTAACAGAGTTGGTAATATTTTAATACTTTTTTGTATGTATTTTGTTTGTCTGAGTGCAACCTATGGGTTATTCCTTTGTAACCCTATGTTGTTTGCTTCTTGAATAGGGAGCGCAGGTCGGTGCGCCATAGCACCGCTACATACACCAATAGCAAGACCGTGCCACAGCCCATCTTGAGCCATATAGACTCGGGCAAGAAATAGGCACAGAGGTAGAACACCGCCAACAGGGCAAGCGTAAACAGCGTGTAAAGCCCTATGCGCCTGATGTCGTACGGCACAGGCAAGTACTTCTGCCCCACGGCATACGACAGCAACATGATGACAAAGTAGCATACCGTGCTGCTTGCCGCTGACGCCATATAGCCCACACGCGGCACAAACAGGTACTGCAACACAAAGGTTATCACCACACCAAAGAACGAAAAATACGCCCCATACTGCGTCTTGTCCGTCAGTTTGTACCAGAAACTCAAATTGAAGTACACGCCTTGGAAGACATACGTCCACAGCACAATCGGCACTACGCGCAATCCCTCCCAGTAGGCAGGGGAGATGATATACTTCAGCAAGTCGAGATAGACCACCACGCCCAGCAATATCAGATACGAGAACAGGATGTAGTATTTCATCGCATCGGCGTACGCCTCCACCGACTTGCGGTCTTTATGCTTGGCAAACACAAAAGGCTCGTAGGCATAGCGAAACGCCTGCGTGAACATCATCATCACCATCGCCACCTTGAAACACGCACCATAGATGCCCAACTGCGTCTGCGCATCTGCCGCGGTATAGAGGAAAGGAAAGAGGATACGGTCGAGCGTCTGGTTCATGATGCCAAACACGCCTAATACCAAAAGCGGCAGCGAATAGCGTAGCATCTGCCCTAATAAGGCAAACGAAAAATGCCCCCTCTCCTCATCGCGCCAAGGCTCGACAATAGCAGGGAGCAGGCACAGGGTCTGCAAGCCCGTGGCAAGGATATTCGACACAAAGATATACCCCACGCCATAGTCCGCACGATACCAAGCGGCAACCCACGCCGCGTCCTGTATCTTCGGACACAGCACAAGAAAGAAGAGGTTGAACGCTATATTCAGCACCACGAACAGCAGTTTCAGCACCGCAAAGCGAATGGGGCGTTTCTTGTAACGCAGGTAGGCAAAAGGAATGCTCGCGAAGGCATCCAACGCCACCACCGCAGCGAGCAACGCGATGTACTCTTGATGATTCGGGTAGCCCAACATAGAGGCGATAGGCTGTGCAAACACCCCAACCAACACGGCAAACAGCAACGAGGTTGTGAACAGCGTCAGCATAGCCGTCACATACACCGTGTTGGGCGAGTCGGCTCCCTTGTTGGCGAAACGGAAGAAGCCCGTCTCCATACCGTAGGTCAGAACGACCAAGAGGAGCGCCGTCCACGCATAGAGATTGGTAACGATACCATAGTCCGACTGCTGCGCCAACACATAGGTGTAGAGCGGCACCAACATCCAGTTGAAGAACCTGCCTATAATAGACGAAAGACCATAGATAGCGGTCTCCTTCGCCAATATCTTCATCGATACACTGTTGTTACTCACGCTTCCTTTCCTTCCACTATAACCACGATTTCCCCTTTGGGGGTGTGTTCTTTGTAATAGGTTGCCAATTCTGCCAAACTGCCGCGCTGGGTCTCTTCGTGCAGTTTGCTTATCTCTCGGCTCACACTCGCACGCCGCTCCTGCCCCATCACCTGCGCCAACTGCTCCAAGGTCTTCACCAAGCGGAAAGGCGACTCATAGAGTATCATCGTATGCTCCTGCTCCGCAAGCCGCTGCAAGCGCGTCTGTCGCCCTTTCTTCTGCGGCAGGAAGCCCTCGAAATAGAAACGGTCGTTGGGCAAGCCACTATCTACCAGCGCAGGCACAAAAGCCGTTGCACCAGGCAGGCACTGCACCTCAACACCCCGCGCCACACACGCACGCACCAACATAAAACCAGGATCGGAGATACAAGGCGTTCCCGCATCGGAAATCAAGGCTACATCCTGCCCGCCCGCTATACTGTCCGCCAGCGCGTCGCAGGTCTCGTGCTCGTTGAACTTATGGTGCGAGCGCAAGGGCGTGTGGATATCGTAGTGTTTGAGCAGGACAGAAGAGGTACGCGTATCCTCTGCCAATATCAAACTGACCTCCTTCAACACCCGCAACGCCCGCAGCGTGATGTCCTCCAAATTGCCCACTGGCGTGGGAACAAGATACAACATGATACCTCTGTTACTTTGATTATTTTTATACGGTTGAAAACGAAAACTTGTCGGATAGTTGTCGGATAGTTGTCGGATAGTTGTCGGATACTTGTCGGCTACTTGTCGGCTAGTTGTCGGCTACATGACCCGTAGATGACCCGTGTTGGAAGCACTTCCTGACTTGGTTTCCCCTATGGGATATTATCCTGGAAAACGGCGGTGCAAGGCGGTGATAAAGAGCGCGTAGGTGGTGGACTCTTTGTCCCAGTCGAAGCGCTTGTCCAGGTAGGCGATTGCCTCGTCGAAACTATGCAGCGCGTTGATATCCATAAAAGTGCGCTGCATCTGCTCGGCATTCTGACGGAACAACTCCCGCTGGAACAAGAAACGGTCGCCTAAGGCTATCGCCTGCTTGATGTCATCCACAGGCTTGCCATAAACACTCGCTTTGGGTGTCTCCGCCGTAGCCTCTACCGCAACAAGTTCCTCTTGCTCCTCTACCGTTTCTTCCTGCAACACCTGCGTTTCTACGGTCTGCACCTCGCTATATACTTCCGGCACAAGCTGTTCCTCTGCTGCCACACGCTCTTCCTGCGGGTCTTCCGCAGGTGCGTCCTCATGCACTGTCTCCTCTACGATAGGCTGTGGAGCAGCAGACGGCTCTTCGGCAAGTTCCTCTTCTTCCACCCACTCTATATTGCGCATCTCCTCTTCCAAAGCCGCCACGCGTGCCTCCAAGGAGGCCACATACCGCGCTTGCTCCTGGTTTTTCGCCTGCGAGAGCGACAACTGCGTCTGTAAGACGGACACCGCCCCCTCCAAAGCAGCCAAACGCTGCTCCAAGGAGAGGGTGTACTGTTCGATACTTTCTAAAATCTGTTTCATATAGTATTTAGCATGCTACTTTTTCGAGCCACTTCACCATGCCGAGCATCACGCCCATGGAGACAAGGCACACGCCCAAGAACACTGCCCAGCAGTGGGCGATAGGCCAAGCATTGTACATCACAGGACCGACCCATATCATCAGGTTGCCAAGCGCCGTTGCCCCAAGCCACAGACCCTGGCAGAGTCCTACCAAGTGACGCGGTGCTACCTTGCTCACGAAACTCAAACCGAGCGGCGAGATGAAGAGTTCTGCCACGGTGAGGAAGAAATAGGTTACCACCAACACCCAAGGACCTGCTTTTGCCAAGCCTGCGGCTTCCATATCGGCTGCGTTCATTGCACGGAACTCCGTTCCCGAAGGATAACCGCAGAATGCGGAATAGACCGTAAGGAACAAATAGGCACAACCCGCGATACCCATACCAATCGCAATCTTACGCGGGGTAGAGATAGCCTTGCCGTTGCGTGCCAATGCACCAAACACGAGCATGATAATCGGGGTGAGCACGATAACAAAGAAGGGATTCAGCGCTTGCCAAATCTCGGGTGCAATAGAGTCGGTTACCACGAAGTCGCGTGCGAATACCGACAAGGACTGCCCGTTCTGATGGAAACTGAACCAGAAGAATATCGCGATACCAAGCACTGCAAACAGGGCGTACATACGTTGCTTGATTTCCTTTGCCATCGTCCGTTTCTCCTCTGCGGTATAGGTAACCTCGACTGCTTTCTCTTTCTTGGCAGGCTGCGGGAACATCTTCTTCGTAGCGACAAAGATAAGGAGCGAGAGCAACATGGCTGCTACCGACGCGATAAACGAATAGTGGATACCTGTGTTGAACACGTTGATATAGTCCTGGCAGAATGCCACGTTGTCCACGAAATCGTAGCCTGCGGTCATCACCGAATTCATCGTCTCTGCAAACTTAGTAGTCAGTGTGCCATCTGCCAAGTACTGGTGGCAGAGCGCAGGCATATCGGCATTATACACGAGGTGGTGCTTCGTGAGCCACCACTGGCGGAGCAACGGAGCCACGAATGGGGCAATCAGTCCGCCGATATTGATGAACACATAGAATATCTGGAAGCCCGAGTCGCGTTTGTCCTTCGCTTCTGCCAGCGCCTTCTCGCCTTTCTTGGCAGCCTCCGCCTCCAACTCATCGTACATCTTGCCGACAATGGCTTGGAGGTTGCCCTTGAAAAGACCGTTACCAAAGGCTATCATCAGCAGCGCGAAACAGGTGAAAATAAGGATACCCCACCATTCGGAACTGCCGTTCACCTCGCTGAATACGGGGACAGACAAGGCAATATAGCCCAACGCCATAATGGTCAGTCCCCATTGAATCGTCTTATTGTAGTTCTGCGTGCGGTCGGCTATGGCACCACCCACAAGGCTGAGGATGTAGATACCGCAGTAGAACACGGAGTAGATGATTCCTGCGGTGGCATCGGAAAGTCCAAATTTCGACACGAGGAATAGTAGCAATACTGCATTCATGATGTAGTAGCCAAAGCGCTCGCCCATATTTGCCAACGCTGCAGGAATAAGTCCCTTGGGGTGATTCTTGAACATAAATTGTAGATTTTATGGTTAATAAATTATGTGTTTCTCAAAGTATGATGTATCGCAGGGTTAAACGATGACACACCAGCGGTGTTTGTCCTCTGCCCGCCCGTACTGTATGTCTTGCAGGGCATGGTACAGTTTGCAGCACACGGAACCTGGTGCTATGCCGAAGTCGTAGGTCTTGCTATAATCGGGGTCTATGATTTTCGAGATGGGCGAGATAGCCGCACCTGTACCACAGGACGCCGCCTCCTGCATATCCGCCAACTCCTCCACGGGGATACGCCGCTCCTCATGAGGAATACCCAAATCCGCGCAGAGCGTCATCAGACTACGGTTGGTAATGCTGGGCAAGATACACCGACTCTTTGGCGTGACATACACACCATCCTTTACACCAAAGAAATTCGCCCCGCCGCATTCGTCGATATACTTATGCTCTGTTGAGTCTAAGAACAACACCCCTAATCCTTGCTCGTGGGCGGGCTCGGTGGCTCGGAAGGCAGAAGCATAGTTACCACCTACCTTGTACTGCCCTGTGCCATAAGGGGCGGCGCGGTCTATCCAACGGTTGATGATAAAAGGCGTAGTGCCAAAACCCGCTGGGAAATAGGGACCTATCGGCGTTGCCACACAGAGAAAATCGAACTCTTCGGCAGAAGTGACACCCACGCGAGGCGACACACCTATCTGTATGGGACGCAGGTAGAGCGTCGCTCCTGTGCCGTAGGGCGGGATATAGTCGCTATTCTCCTCCACACAGAGCGTGATAGCCTCCATAAATTTCTCCACAGGCAGGGGCGGCATATACATCGCACGCGCGGAGTCTTGCAGACGGCGTGCGTTCGCCTCGGGACGGAAGATACGCACCTGACCGTCCACACCCCGAAAGGCCTTTAATCCCTCGAACGCCTCCTGCGCATACTGCAACGCTGTTGCTGCCGCGTGGATGGATATATGGAAATCGGAGGTCAGGCACACCTCTCCCCAGCGTCCGTTTCGATACGTGCAACGCACCATCCGAGCACACTCGGTGTAGGAGAAGGTCAGTTGTTTCCAATCTATATTTTTTCTTGTCATTGTCGTCTTATCATAGTTGCAGAACCGTCTGCGCTCCATATTCAAACAAGGTGTCCAGTATGCTGTTGCCGCTTCCGAAACACGGTTCTAAATCTACTCCACACCAGTCGGTGGTATGCACCAAGGCGATTGGTTTTGCCCCAACAGGGTTTTCATTCTTCAAGAGGCTGCATATCACCTCGTGCAAGCCCTCGTTGAGGTCTATCAGGTATTTCGTCTCACGCTCGTAGAACGGACGAAAGTAGTCCATATAATAATCAAAATAGGGCGTGCGCTTGTACGCGCTCACGAGCGATATCCAGTGCTGGTGCTGCCAGCGTGTCTGGTACGAAATCTCCACATCGCGCGTCCACTGCTTGCTCTCGCTACGTTTCACAGGTACGGTAAGCATCAACTTGCCATCGGGCGTGGTGATACAGCAACGGTTGCGGAAGGTCTGCTTGGGGAAACTCTCCATCACCTCTACCCGTACCTCTTCGGGCGCAGCCCAATAGACGCGATACCAGTCCAAAGAACCCAAATATGCCGTAGGTAGCAACATGCCTCCGTATCTCCTTGTCGTCAGCCTTTATCTCCTCGCGTTATCGCCAATCCGTGACCAGCGTATATGTCCCTTGCCCCACGGCTTGTCTTTCTCCACACTCCACCAGATAAAGAGCGGACGTCCCACGATATGGTCTTCGGGTACAAAACCCCAGTAGCGGCTGTCGGCGGAATTATGACGGTTGTCGCCCATCATCCAATAGTAGTCCATAAGGAAAGTATAAGGCTTGCCAATCTCGATAGGCTGATACTCATAAGCGTCGGCAATACGCTTGTAGAGCCAATAGTTCTCTTCCGTAATCATCAGCGTGTCGCCTTTTTTCGGGATATAAATTGCCCCATAGTTGTCGCGTGTCCACGTATTATGTCCCAAGGGATAGACCTCACCACCCTGCTCCTCTGGCTCTACCACCACGGAGAGCACGTGGGGGTTCTTCTCCAACTCCGCCCGCATGGCTTGCGTGAGCGGGAAATGATATACGCCTGGCTCCAAGGTATGGCGGTCGTCCTTGGATATGCCTAACTTGTCCAAATAACTTCCGCTCAGGATATGCCCGTCGGTCTGCACGTAGTAGTTCCGCTGCACACCCTCGCGCTGCGGCTCGGCTTGCCCATTGACATACACTACGTTGTCGATGATTTGCAGGCTGTCGCCAGGCGTACCCACGCAGCGTTTCACGTAGTTCTCACGCCTATCCACAGGACGCCACACGATTTCGCCGAAGACATCCTCACGCTGCGTGACAGCCCGTCTGCCGTAGTAATGGCAGAGGGTGTAATAATCGGGGTTCTGCATTTTGAGACATACCGTGTCGCCCGCGGGGAAGTTGAACACCACAATGTCGCCCTTGGCAGGCTTGTCCCAGCCTTTCAGGCGCTTGTAGCCCCACTGCGGGCGCTCAATATAACTCTTACCGCCTCCCAGTACAGCAGGAAAAGTATGCTGCACGAGGGGCATCGACAGCGGCGTATTCGGCACACGTGCGCCATAACTCATCTTGCTCACGCACAGGAAGTCGCCCACGCGCAGGCTCTTCTCCAAGGACGAAGAGGGTATCTGGTAGTTCTGAAACACAAACTGGTTGATAAAATACACCGCCACCAAGGCAAACAGTATCGCATCCACCCACGACATAATCGTATAAGCCACCTTGTTGGTATCCTTATACTTATGCCACCATGTCCACGGGATGTACTTGGTGGTGAACATATCCATGATGACGGGTAGCAACGCCAACCAGCCGAGGCTTGCCCAGTCGCCCCACGCCACCCACAGCACAAACGCCACATACACCGCACTCCATATACCACATGCCACCCAGCCTTTGCGGCTCACTTGCTGTACTCTTTCGTTGAATGATTTCATCTTATTGTCTGTCAGGGTACGTATGCACCCCTTAAATATGCTCTTTTTACTTTATATTATTCCGCGTAGTCCAACACCTCGTCAAAGGTATGCCAGCCCGTCTTCCCCGCCAACCATTCTGCCGCCAACACCGCGCCCAAGGCAAAGCCCTCGCGCGACTTGGCGGAATGGGTGAGCGTGATGGTGTCCGCAGGCGAATCCCACACCACCGTATGAATGCCCGCCACCTCGCCTTCGCGTATGGACTCCACAGGCACTTCGTGGTTCGCATTGGCATAGCGTATGTCCTGTGCAAGGGTCTTTGCCGTCCCCGAGGGTGCGTCCAATTTATGGATATGATGCGTCTCTTGCAGCGAAGGTATATAGACAGGATAGTTCGCCAACAGCCCCGCAAGACGCTTGTTGATAGCAAAAAACACATTCACGCCTATGCTGAAATTTGACGCCCAAAGCAGTCCATGCTGCGCCTTGCCACTACACTCCGCCGCCTCTTGCAGTTCGGCTCGCAGCCGCGCCACGTCCCAGCCTGTCGTACCCGACACCACAGGCACTTCGGCTTGCCACGCCGCACGGATATTCGCCTCCGCCGTGGCGGGTGTAGAGAACTCTATTGCCACCTCTGCGGCACGGAATGCTGCCGACGCCAAATCCGCTGTATTGTCTC
>X363_Desmarests_Spiny_Pocket_Mouse__coassemble_499_pt1 | contig 23848 bp, 21 predicted proteins | sample X363_Desmarests_Spiny_Pocket_Mouse__metabat2_low_PE_030 | metagenome-assembled genome bin X363_Desmarests_Spiny_Pocket_Mouse
ATATACGAGGATGCACGTATCTTTGCACCGAACCTGCATGACCAGGGCTTTATGTCCGACAGGGACTTTGACAACTACCGCGACCTATTCGACCTGATGATGTCGCTGGTAAAAATGCCTGACCTGATGATTTACATCCGCGCCTCCATACCCACCTTAGTGGCACAGATACAAAAACGCGGACGCGCATACGAACAGACGATGCAGATAGACTATCTGCAAGGCTTGAGCGACAAGTACGAGAAATGGATTGGCGAATACAAAGGGAAACTGCTCATCATAGACGGCGACAAAATAAAATTCGGCGACGCGCAAGAGGACTTCCGCTGGGTGACCGACCATATCGACGCAGAACTGTTCGGACTGTTCCCCTTCGAACCTACGCAGTCCGTCGGCAAGGAAATATGAGGTATGATACAGCACTATCTGGAATACATAGAAATAGAGCGTCACTACTCACCCCGAACAGTGCGTGCCTATCATGACGACTTGGCGCAGTTCTGCCAATACTTGGGCATTGCACCAGAAGCGTTTGACCCCACTATGGCAAGCGAGCAGGACGTGCGCGACTGGATGATGCACATGATAGACAACCAACAGACGGCACGCAGCGTGAAACGACGCCTGTCAAGCCTGCGGTCGTTCTACAAATTCCTATTGCGGATGGGGGCTGTACAAAAAGACATCACACAACGTATCATCTCACCCAAGGCGGAAAAACCCCTACCCGTATTTTTTCGGGAGACGGAAATGCAGCAAGCCACCGAATGGGAACACGCAGCAGACGACTTCGAATCCATCAGAGACTGCTTAGTGATAGAGATGCTGTACCAGACAGGCATGCGACGCGCCGAATTAGTCGGACTGAAAGACAGCGACATCGACCTGCAACAACAACAGATACGCGTATTCGGCAAACGAAGCAAAGAACGCGTCATACCCATAGGAGACCGTCTGGCACAACAGATACAAGACTACTACACTGCACGAACGACACACACATCGCATTTCTTCATGAAATGCAACCACAAGGAAGAATGGGTACCGCTGACCGAAAATGACCTATACCATATCGTACGCGGACGTATGGGCGAAGTAAGCACACTAAAAAAGCATTCACCGCATGTATTGCGCCACACATTCGCCACAACCATGCTGAACCACGGCGCAGACATACGTACCATACAATCGCTATTGGGGCATGCCTCGCTGAGTACGACACAGATATACACCCACACCACCTTTGACCAAGTGAAACAAGCCTATAAAGACGCACACCCACGCGCCAAAGGCAAAAAAAATACCAATTATTAACCCAAAAACAAAAGCGCTATGAAGTTACACATCCAAGCCGTCAACTTTGACATCGCAGAGCGACTCAACGCACACATCGCAAAGAAAACAAAACGCTACGAGAAACTGCTCCCTGACGCTGCGGAAATGGAGTTGCGCATGACCGTCATCAAACGCGAAACCAACCTAAACAAAGAGACCACTATTCGAGTACATGGTATCGGCAACGAACTATTCGCAGAGAAAGTATGCGACACCTTTGAAGAAGGCATTGACCAATGCTTAGAGGCAATAGAACGCCAAATAGAAAAACAGAAAGCACAATAGCATAATGCCGCGTGCTGGATACACAGTGTCCTCTCAATCACACACAACACACCCATATCTGAGAGGCTGTGTTGTGTGTTTGCTACTGTGTATGCTAAGCCGTGTACTTGCAGGGGAGGTGATATTGGTGGGCGATGTACTCAATGAAAGCACAGGCGAGCCTGTCGCCAATGTACATCTGTACCTGCAAGGGACACAGCAGGGAACAACGAGCAATGAAGACGGCAGTTTCTGCCTGAAAGCCGACATAGACCGCAAACGGCGACTGGTAATCTCTGCGGTGGGCTATCATTCGCAACGGTACGACATCGAACCCAACACCATGGCAGGTATGCAGGTGCTGCTCAAAGAACGGACTGCCCTATTGGACGAAGTGGTGGCAATGCCTGGTGAAAATCCCGCACTGCCGCTGATAGCAAAAGTGCGGGCAAATCGCGCCACCAACGACCGTTTCAGGCTTGCTATAAACGCAAATGGCAATGCCTACACGAAACTATACATCAGCCACATAGGGAAACGGCAACTGCAACGGCAGTTATGGAAAAGTATGCGAGCAGGAATGCTCAGCCAAGACGACTCCACCTTTCTGCTACCCCTTTACCAATCCGCCCAAGCCATTGTCCTGGACGGCAAGGATATTATTCCACGCGCACCCAAAGCGGAACAAGCCCTCGTGCTATCGGCAACCGACTATTCCGCATTGCTCACGCCACCGCAGAACCTCAACTTCTACCAAAACAGCATAGACATCCTGGGCGAGAGTTTTCTATCCCCCCTTGCCTCAGCGGGCAGCATGTACTATCGCTACTACCTCGCCGACTCTGTCGCAGGCGCATACCTCGTGCATTTCAAAACGAAGAACCCCTTTTATGCCACCTTCAACGGCGAGATGTGGATAGACTCTGCCACCTACGCCGTCCGCGCCATTCACGCAGAGGTGCCCTCACAGACACGCGTGAACTACCTGAGCCAACTGCGTATCCGACAACAGTTTGCAGACGACCACACGCTGGCAGACGAAGCAGTGAGCGTGCTGCTGGACTTTGCCATCAAGACAGATACCAACCACGTTTTCCCCACAGTGCTACTGCAAAGCGGAATACGCACAACAGACACCGCAGCAACGTTTCCTACGCCTGCTTCTATTCCTTATCTGCACAGCGACAGCGCAACAGTGCCTGTTGCAGAAGACCCGCTGTTTGCCGCCTTGGATTCCGTGCCGCTGATACGTGTAGCGAAATTCGCGGCGACCGTCCTCACAACAGGCTATATACCCACAGGGACATGCGTGGATATCGGCAATATCCGAGAAATAATAGACTTTGGCGAAAGCGAGTATGTCCACATAGGGCTGCCGCTACGAACGAATGCCCGCTTGTGGAAAAACGTATCTCTCGAAGCCGCGGTGGGGTATGGCTGGCACGACCAGGCATGGAAGGGATTAGGACGCATAAACATCAACCTACCCACCCAACGACGCAACATCCTGCAAATAGGCTATCAAGACCACTATATATCCACAGAGGTGGATGCGTTCTACCGATACCACCACGAGAACTTCTTTGGAAAAAGACAAGGCGACATTACCGCCTTTCTGTTCCGCAACCTACACACCAATCGCTATGCCGCAAACACCTATTCGCGGCAACGGCAGTTTGAACTACGCACAGAGAACGATTGGAGCGACCTATTGGAAACCAATCTATATCTGCGTGTGGGACGTTGGGATCCGTGGTACAACGAGCAAGCCACCACCAACGTACCAACGGAGATTTTGCATACTACCCCCTTTCACTACCAATCCATAGGAAGCGTATTCCGACTCGGCTGGGGGGAACGCAAAGTGGACGGCTATTTCCTGCGCAAGTATGTGTACAGCCGATACCCCACCCTCTTTATCGGCGCAGAAATAGGGTCGTGGATGCCCGTCGGGAGATTGCAACCCCGCTACAACCTATATGCGAAATGCCAGATAATGGTGAAGCAACGTGCGCAATTAGGCTTGGGAGGGACACTGGATTGGGCGTTCGCTGCGGGATACATCTTCGGCAACGTGCCTTATCCTATGCTGCATCATTTTGAGGGCAACCAGTCGTACGCATTTGACCCCTACCGATTTACCTTGCTCAATAACCTGCGCTACTCCTCACGCGCATGGCTCTCATTACATGCCTTATGGGACGGGCAAGGCGTGCTATTCAACCTCATCCCTGGCGTACGATACCTGCGACTGCACGAATTAGTAGAAGCAAAACTGGCATGGGGAGATGGCGACATCTTCCGCCATCCCTACACAGAAATAGGCGTGGGCATAGGCAATATCCTGCGCGTAGGGGAGGTATATGCGGTATGGCGGCTGACCGACAGAAAGGACAGGACGAACCCTACGTGGGGGATCCGCTTCCGATTCAGATTAGGATTATAGAGGGATTATTCCGTTTGGAAATAACGGGTATACGAAGCAATGAATTGCTGCACTGCCTCCTCAATAGAGCCATAGAACTCGCCGCCACTGGCATTCATATGCCCACCGCCATTGAAGATTTCCTTTGCAAAGACATTGACAGGTCGATCTCCCTGTGAGCGGAATGAAATCTTGACTTTCGTCTTACAGCCGCCATGCGCCGCCTGCTCCTCAGGCGTTGCCTTGTCTTCCCGCATAAAACAAGAATAGAAAATATCCCGACTCTGGAGCGGCATATTGACGATACCTTCCGCATCGCCCGACTGAAAATTGAACTTGTACAATTCCTTGCGGCTCAACGCAATCAATGCCGTGTGGTGCGCAGGGAACACCTGCATCTTCCGCCAAAGACTATATCCCACCAAACGAATACGATCCACAGAGTACTGGTTGAAAACACGGTTGTATATCGCATCCTTGTCTATACCGGCTTCAATGAGGGTTGCCACAGCACGGTATAAATCGGCATTGCGGGAATTGTAGGAGAAATTGCCCGTATCCGTCATCAAGCCCGTATAGACGCAAGTGGCAAGTTCCTCTGTCATTGTCCCGCCTTGTTGGGAGACAATCTGATATACCAACTGGCATGTGGCGGGCACTTCGGGACACGAAAGCACCACCTGCGCGAAATCAGACGGGTGCAGATGGTGGTCTATCAGTATCTTCTGCGCAGGCGCATTCAGTAGCGCGTCTGCCGCAGCCCCCACACGGGAGGGTTCATTAAAATCCGTACAAACGACCACATCCGCCTCGCGCAAGGCTGTTTCTGCCTCTATGCGATTGCTTTCATACACTATACACGCATCTGCCCCAGGAAGCCACTGCAAGAAATCGGGTGTTTCCGTCGGCAAAACAACAGCGACCTCCTTTGTGCTGTCCAATGCCCGTATCCAATGCTTCATTGCCAAGGCACTTCCCATAGCGTCACCATCGGGCGACTGATGGGTGATAAGGGCTATCTTGCGCGCCTGCACAATGCGTAGGCGAATTTCCGTGAAGAGAGTTTGCAAATCGTTCATGGCATACTATTTAGCAGAATTTTATGCAAAAGTACTTTTTTTTTTTGATATATGCAAAAAAAAGCGTACCTTTGCGAAACAATTGTGGCACACGATGTACCACAGAGGAGAAATAGCATTATAGATTTATGTACAAGCGTATTTTACTGAAACTCTCGGGCGAAAGCCTAATGGGACAAAAAGGCTATGGCATTGACGAACATCGTTTAGCCGCATACGCACAGCAGATAAAAGCCATTGCTGATTTAGGCATCGAAATCGGGATTGTGATAGGAGGCGGAAACATATTCCGCGGATTGAGCGGCAGCCAGAAAGGATTCGACCGCGTGAAAGGCGACCAAATGGGTATGCTGGCGACGGTCATCAACTCGCTTGCACTACAATCTGCCTTGGAAACCATTGGACAAAAGGCACGCGTACTGACCTCCATACGCATGGAACCTATCGGCGATTACTACAACAAAGCCAAAGCACTACGCCTTATGGAAAATGGTAACATCGTCATTGTGGCAGGCGGTACCTCCAACCCCTATTTCACTACGGACACCGCCTCCGCACTCCGCGCCATAGAAATGGAGGCAGACATTATGTTCAAAGGAACCCGCGTGGACGGCATATACACCGCCGACCCCGAGAAAGACGCTACTGCACAAAAATTCGACGAGATAACCTACTCGGAAATCCTTGCACGAGGCCTACGCATTATGGACCTGACCGCTATCACGATGTGTATGGAGAACAAGATGCCCATCTATGTGTTTGATATGGACACCGAAGGAAACCTGATGAAAGTGGTCAAAGGAGAAGAAATCGGCACCTTGGTAAAACCATAAGCAGGGAGATAGGATAGTCCTTCGCATAGCAAGCATAGCACACGTATAACGCATACATTAGCATACATGTAGATATATGTTTGTATACATATGCGTAAAACAACATACTGATCGTACGAAACCCATAACCGTATAATTGTCATTTACCTATGATTGAAGTTACCAAAATTCAGGCAGATGCGGAAGAATTGATGCAATCTGCAATCCTCTTCTTAGACGATGCCCTCGCACATATCCGCGCAGGCAAAGCAAGTGCTCGCATCCTTGACCCCATTCGCGTGGATTACTACGGCGCACCATCGCCATTGGCAAACGTATCTACCATCACGACACCAGATGCACGCACCATCCAAATTCAACCATGGGAGAAGAAAATGCTCGGCGAGATAGAACGTGCCATCATCAACTCCAATATCGGTCTTGCGCCCAACAACAACGGCGAGTGTATCCGCTTAGTGCTTCCGCCGCTGACAGAGGAGCGTCGCCAGCAGTTGGCAAAACAATGCAAGGGAGAGGCAGAAAACGCAAAAGTATCCGTACGCAACGCACGCCGAGATGCCATCGAACTGCTCAAAAAACAAGTGAAAGAAGGTCTGCCGGAAGATGCACAAAAGGACGCAGAAGAGAAAGTGCAGAAACTGCACGATAAGTACGTCAAGCAAATAGATGAACTATACGCAAAGAAAGAAAAAGACATCATGACCGTATGATGCGCGGATTGGTTATCAAATCTACCGGTAGCAGTTACCTTGTTTACTTTCAGAATGGAAATACCCTTGATTGTCATATCAAGGGTAATTTCCGTATTAAAGGCATACGCTCCACCAATCCCGTGGCGGTGGGCGACTACGTGGAGGTGCAAACGCTACCAGATGGTACAAACTGGATCACAGAAGTCTGCGAGCGGCACAACTATGTCATACGACGCTCCACCAACCTGAGCAAAGAATCGCATATCATTGCTGCCAATATAGATCAAGCGGCACTACTGATAACAATCAACCACCCTATTACCTCAACGACCTTCATTGACCGCTTTCTGGCTACCTGTGAAGCCTATCGCGTGCCGGCACTCCTTCTATTCAACAAGATAGACATTCTAAGTCCCGTAGAGCAGGAACAATTGGAAGCCATGCGTACGCTATACGAGCAATTAGGCTATGCGACCTACGCCATCTCGGCACGCAACCAGCAACTCTCCACGCTCAACGACCAATTAGTCGGCAAAGTAACCCTGCTGAGCGGCAACTCGGGGGTAGGGAAAAGCACGTTGCTCAATAGTATCTTCGGAACGAATATGACACGCACGGGTGCTATATCCAACGCCCACAACAAAGGTACCCATACCACTACATTCTCGGAGATGTATCCTCTGCCCAATGATACAGGATGGCTCATTGATACCCCAGGCATAAAAGGTTTCGGAACAATAGATATGCGCAAAGAAGAAGTGGGACATTACTTTCGCGAAATCTTTCGTTTCAGCCAAGACTGTCGATACAGCGACTGTACGCACACTGGCGAGCCTGGATGCGCCGTATATGAAGCCGCACTGAACGGAGATATTGCACCCTCACGCTATGAATCCTACCTCTCCCTATTAGGCGATTGTCAAGAAAGCAAATACCGCTAATCCACCCCTGTATAGGAACACTTTGGTAGCAACTACATCGAAAAACGCCGCATAGACGCCTTTTTTGTGTTAAAAGTTTATAAAAATTACCCCCCCCCCGCATTTTGAATGTTTGTTCGGTATTTTTTACGTATCTTTGCCGTGAATTTAGCTTAACAATTGGATTTGGTTTTATTGGTTGGCATTCTACGGGCTACTAATGTTGGTCTCAAAACAAAATTTCTGCCCCGCCGACCAAGGGAAAAGGTGCTGTTGCGAAACAGTACCTTTTTTTGTTTTTACGCTGTGCTTGCATGATAGAACCCCGTCACAGAGATTGCATTTACGAGGGAAAAACCTTTCGTTTTAACAAGGAACGAAAGGGCATAAAAAGGATGCGTTTTGCTGGACTTGTCGGCTACTTGTCCGCTACTTATCGGCTACTTGTCCGCTACTTGTCCGCTACTTGTCCGCTACTTGTCGGCTACTTCTCCGCTACTTGTCGGCTAAGGAGAACGATAGGGCATATACAGGAAAGCGGGAATTTTGAAGATAAGGATTATTTCAAGCGTTTCGTGAGCCATAATGCAGCATGGTGCGCACAAAGTCGGCATGCTGCTATGGGAAGATAGATGCACAGAATAGAGGCAATCCACTCGACTGAATCCGTCAATGGATTAACCTTTCTATCCACATAAGCATTTACACAATAGAGGATGCGATCAACTATGTCCGTTTTTTGTACTGATGTGTAACGGTGAAGGATTTCCTCGCACGCTTTGGCATCGGGTTTTGCAAACCTTAAATAGCATAATGCAAAAAAGATTTGCGTATTTCACCGATTTTCTGTACCTTTGCAAGCGTTTTCGAGAAATCGAGTCACGTGGTACAGCACTGTATTTGCAACATTTACAAATCGCTTTCGCTATCGCATATTCGTATAACACTATAAAACAACATAACAACTATGACAAAAGTAGGAATTAACGGCTTCGGCCGTATCGGACGTTTCGTGTTCCGCGCAGCACAAACTCGTAACGACATCGAAATCGTAGGTATCAACGACCTCTGCCCTGTTGATTACTTGGCATACATGCTGAAGTATGACACGATGCACGGTCAGTTTGACGGTACCATCGAGGCAGATGTAGAGAACAGCAAACTCATCGTAAACGGCAAAGCAATCCGCGTAACCGCTTGCAAAGATCCTAACGAGTTGGCATGGAACGAGATTGGCGCAGAGTACGTAGTAGAATCAACAGGTCTTTTCCTGACCAAAGAGAAAGCACAGGCACACATCAACGCAGGTGCGAAATACGTAGTGATGTCCGCTCCCTCGAAAGATGACACCCCTATGTTCGTTTGCGGCGTGAACTTCGACAAATACGAGAAGGGCACACAGTTCGTTTCGAACGCTTCTTGCACCACCAACTGCTTGGCACCTATCGCAAAAGTGCTGAACGACAAATTCGGTATCGTAAACGGCTTGATGACAACCGTTCACTCTACAACAGCAACACAGAAGACCGTTGACGGTCCTTCGCTCAAAGACTGGCGTGGTGGTCGCGCAGCAAGCGGCAACATCATTCCTTCGAGCACAGGTGCTGCAAAGGCAGTAGGCAAAGTAATCCCTGAACTGAACGGCAAGTTGACAGGTATCTCGATGCGCGTTCCTACCTTGGACGTATCGGTAGTTGACCTGACGGCAAACTTGGCTAAACCCGCTACCAAAGAGGCTATCTGCGCTGCAATGAAAGAGGCAGCAGAAGGCGAATTGAAGGGCGTACTTGGATACACAGAAGACGCTGTTGTATCGAGCGATTTCCTCGGCGACACACGCACCTCTATCTTCGACGCAAATGCAGGTGTTTACTTGACCGACACATTCGTGAAAGTAATCTCCTGGTACGACAACGAGATCGGCTACTCGAACAAAGTGCTTGACCTCATCGCACATATGGCAAAAGTGAACGGCTAATTCGCCCGTTACATATACGATTGGGAAACTGTCTAACACGCTTAGGCAGTTTCCCTTTTTTAGTATGCTTTGCTGAAAGAACTGAATTTAATTCGACCAATGCGTAGCGTTATTGCGGGGTTATTGCGGGGAGTTCTGTCGGTTCCAATCACAAGGGGCGAAGGAGAGATAGGGAGTTAGTTTCGTAAGCAGGGAGTCGGGAAGGGCGGGGATGGCACGGAGTTCGTCTATATGCCGTACCTCAAAATGGTTGCGGCGGTATTCATAGATTGCCTTTGCCTGCTCAAAACGGATATAGGGATGGCGCATCAAGGTATTCACGGAGACACAATTGACAGGAATAGGCTGCACAGAATCGGTGCATACGGTGAGGTGAGGGAAAATCGTATCCCACGAAATCTGCCAATCGACATAGGTCAGATAGCGGGGGATTTCGCGTAACTGCTCCACATGTACATAGCCCCCAAGGGCTTCACGGTAGCGCACGATAGCGCAAGCCGTTGCACGTCCGATACCCACGATGTATTGCAAAGAAGTCGTGTCTGCCGCATTGAGTTCGAGAACGGTATCTTTCTTGTGCGTAATATAGCGTTTCGACTGCTGTCTTGCCGTGTCCTTTGGGGTAATAAAACGGGAAGAGTCAATGGATATATAGGGCAATAAAACCGCGTAGAGGCTATCGGTCATACCATACAGGCGTTTCATATCCTCTGCTTTGCGGTAACAGCCCCCTTTGGCACGGTATTTCAACATATTCTTGACCTGCCATGGCTGCAAACCGAGATGGAGCAAGGTCATCGAATCCGCCGTATTGGGATCGAACGTTTGCAGGTGAATGCTTATCGTATCACGCTGGTAGCGATAGTATTTACGCGGTTTGGAAAGGGTATCCGCAACCGAAAGCAAGAGGCTGTCCTTGCGGCTATCCGTCTCGCGTTCGGGCTGCGGAACGACATGGACAAACACCTCCACCAAGGCGATCAGCGTCAGCAATATCCCCACTCCTACCCACTGCTGCTTAGTCAGTATCATTCGTGCTTATGGTTTATGGTTTCTACTTTCATCTCCACATTGCCGTCTATCCATTCCGCTGAAACAAGGTCGCCTTCGCGCACATCCTTCACGCTGCGCAAGACCTTGCCTTGGCTACGTAATAAGGTATAGCCCATACGGTATATACGCTCGGGGTTGGCTAACACGACCCTATGGTTCAGGTTTTCGATACGATTCTTTTCATACGAAAGCCGCTGTACAGCCGCATATTGCAACCGACTCTGCAACTGTTCCACGCGATGGGTACGCAACAGCACCTGCCGCGAAGCAGTCTGTTGCAAGCGTTGCAGGAGCGTCTCCACACGCGCGGCTTGCGCACTTATTCCGTCTATCAAAAATGCCGCAACCGCCGTAGGTGTTTTAAGCGCACAATAGGCAACCATATCCAAGACACTCACGTCCTTGGTATGACCAATACCCGTCAGGATAGGCAGAGGGAACTGCGCACAGTGGGCACAGAGGCTATAACTGTCGAAACAGGTCAAGTCCGTCGTTGCACCGCCACCACGGATAATAACCACAGCGTCGTACCGGTCTTCCTCTGCCATAACAGCATTGAGCGCAGCAAGCATGGAACGCTCCGCACGCTCCCCCTGCATAGTGGCAGGGAAAAGCACCGTATGGAAACGGTAACCCGACAGTGTGAGTTGGTGCACAAAATCCTCGTACCCCGCTGCATCAGCCGAAGAGATGACTGCCAAACGCTGCGTAAGCGTGGGTAGCGTGAGCATACGTTGCATCTCCAAGACACCTTCTTCCTGCAAGCGGGAAATCGTTTCCTGCCGCTGTCGCGCCAAGTCGCCCATAGTGTATTGCGGGTCGATATTGCGTATCTCCAAACTGAGTCCATAGGTAGGATGAAAACGCACCGCCACCTCCAACAGCACCTGCATCCCCGCCTGCAAATGCGTTCCAGTCTCCTGCGTAAAGTACGCACACAGCATCTGCTGTACACCGCTCCAACACACCGCGCGCTGACGTGCCACGAACAAGCCACGCTGCCCTTTCTCCACCAAGTCCAAATACAAATGTCCTCCCTTCTCGGACAACGCTGCCACCTCCGCACGTACCCAATAGGTATCCGGCAAACGCTGCGTGATGGCCTCTCCTATAAGCGTACACAATTCCGATAGCGATAACGAGTTCATATACAAACCGATTTATTGTAAGGTATATTCATAACAAAACAGAGTCAGGCAGATACCTGTGCCTGCCAGCCACCAAAGGGATTTACGCATTCCATAGTAGCCACAGGCCATCGCACCATACAGAAGGCACACCATACAGAGCGAGATACGCATCTCCGTAGTGGCACCAGGCAGACGCTCCACCCAGCCCGCAGTATGGTTTAAGAGCCATGTCAATCCCTTTGCCATCCACGCAAGTGCCTGCCCGACAAAAGGTATACCGCCCAAACACAGCGTGGCAAACGCAAGCACGACAATCAACCACGTGAGCGGCAGCACCATCATGTTGGTCAGCATAAAATAGTTGGAACACTGCCCGAAATAGTACAGTGTGAGCGGCAAAGTACCTAACTGCGCTGCGACAGATACCCCTAACAGGTCACGCATATACTGCCAAGGCTGCTTATGCTTCGTTTGCTTCACATCCAACATCTGCACCAGACCAGGACTAAACAGCAAGATAGCAATGACCGCCGCGAAACTCAATTGGAAACTGACGGAGAACAGGTCGCGCGGACGCACGAGCAGGATGAGGAAAGCCGCCGTTGCCACTGTATTCAAGGAAATGCCTTGTCGGTAGCACATCCTACCCAATTCGATGAGCGACACCATCAGCACACTACGCACCACAGAGGGCGTCATACCCGTAAGCAAGGCATACACCCACATAGACACAATGATGAGCAAAGACAAAGTAACACGCCCTACCCTATTGGCATACATAGGTTTATAGCGTCCGAAGCACGTGAACAGCGCCAATAAGACCGCATACAAGATGCCTGTATGCAAGCCACTGACCGCCAACACATGGGCGGCACCCGAACGCTGGAAACTGCGCTTCAACCCAGGCTCTAAGTCCTCCTTGTAGCCAAGGGTCAGCGCACCCAAGGTCGCCAGTTCGTCGCCCTCTATCCCCAACGTACGGAAACGTTCGTACAAACGATGTTGTACCTGTCGCATAAGAGCGGGCGACTGCCACCATACACCTCGCACAAAAGGTAATCTTCGCCACTGGTTGCTCCATACCACTGCCGTACCCACGACACCCTGCATACGCAGATACTGTCCGTAATCGAAATCGCCCAAGCACCCTGCTCGCTGAATCTTAGTGCGCACGAACAAGGTATCGCCAATTTGCATAGACCTTAAAGCATCTGCATTGCGATGAGCATCCGTGGTATCAGGCAAGATATACAGATAAGCGCGCCCTGCCGCCTCATGTGGCTTATGTCCTGCAAAGACAGACAGCACCTCTACCTCGCAGCGTACTGTCTTCTGGCGCGGCTGGGGATAATCGGTCAAGACGACCTGAAAGGTCTGCACAGAATCCAAATACCCCACATCCGTATCGCGCAACAACGAAACCGGGAAATCGGTATAATAGCAACAAACGATACCCGCGACAAACGGTACCAACAAGACCCACATCGGATGGCGACGCAACCATTCCATACGTAGAATCAGGCTTATGCTTTGATTAAATCAATAGCGCGCAAGGGGTCTTTCGCACCGAACACAGCACTTCCTGCCACGAGGACATCTGCACCTGCCTCATAGATGGCGGCAGCATTCCTGGTATTCACTCCGCCATCCACCTCTATCAACGTAGGCAAACCACGACGATCAATTTCCGCACGCATAAAGCGAATCTTATCCATGGTTTCCGCAATAAACGACTGCCCGCCAAAACCCGCATAGACCGACATCAACAAGACCATATCCACCTGCTCCAAATAAGGCAACAATCGCTCTACATCAATATCAGGGTTTATCGTCAGACAGGTGCGTACACCCTTATTCTTTATCAATCGCAGGATAGGCAAAGGGTCATCGGTCGCCTCCAAATGAAATCCGACACTCCACGCGCCCGCATCACAAAATCGCTCCACATATTTCTCGGGATGCACAATCATCAGATGTACATCCAGAGGCTTGGTGCTATACGCGCGAAGCGGTTTCATCAGCGGAAAGCCAAAGGAGATATTAGGCACAAAGACGCCATCCATCACATCCACATGCAGCCAATCCGCCTGACTGCGATTTATCATTTCTATATCAGCACGCAGGTTGCCGAAATCCGCAGATAGCACCGAAGGAGCAAGAAGACGAGTCATACACGAAACTATATAAGGGTTCTACAAATATGCTGCAAAGATACGGTATTTTTCCAATATACACAACAAAAAGCACTCGTTGGTTGAATTAAATAGCACATTTATATCCATTTTACCGTCATACACCATACCCTAAAAGCATAAAATATAAAAATTGATAACCTAACAGACCATTTTTACCGTGGAACAATCCGCTACCCAACCCCGACCTGACCGCTACCTGACCGCTACCTGACCGCTCGTGGAACAATTTGCGTAAACGAAAAAAGAAAGAATAAATTTTAATCTTTCTGCCAAGTGGGAGAAATGTTGGACGAAGCACAACAATGGACAATGTTATAGGACATCGGGAGGATGTAGGAAAGATATTTTGCGTACTCTTTTGATTATGCTATGTAAATTCCACCAACAGGTCTGAGAGCACAAAAAAACAGGAGCGCAACGCATGCACTCCTGTTTTTCAATACCTCTGTAATACAAGCGATGCGCCTATCACACCGTCTGCTCTATATTCCATACGAAGGCACGGACGCCAACGGCAGGGTTGCGCATATCCAATTTGCGCACGCCTTCAAGCAGTGCCTCCACCTGCTCGTCCTGTACCACTGTTAGAATACACGAGTTCATCTCGGGCCAAGCATGCGTTCCACGACGTGGCTCACCGCCATTCGTTCCACGGCCTTGCACATCCTCTAAGAATGTAAATCCCGTAACTTGCAAAGCATCAAGCATATACTCCACACGCTCCGTGTTGGCTTGATTGAATACTATCATTACTGATTTCATAATCTCATAAATTTATTTGGGTATATTCGGTGTAGTTTCTGGGAACACCTCGGCTGTGGTAATCTCAGCAGGCTGTGCGGCTTCCTGTTTACGCGGTTTCAAATTCATGAAGATAAAGTTCTTGCGCATCTTCGTGATTTTATCCCGCTCGCCATGACGCGACATTACAGCATACAAAGTAGGTACAATAAAGAACGTCAGCAATGTGGAAACCAACAAACCGCCAATCACCACGATACCCATCGGCTGCCACATCTCGGAGCCTTCGCCCGAGGACAAAGCCATAGGCACCATACCTAAGATAGTGGTGAACGCTGTCATCAACACAGGACGGATACGGCTACGACCAGCCACAATAACCGCCTCGTTGAGTTCCATACCCCGCTCTCGCATAAGATCAGTATAATCAATCAGCACGATACCATTCTTTACCACGATACCCACCAACATCACAAGACCTAACGCACCAATCATATCCAAAGAACGATGGGTGATCCACAACGCCAGGATAACACCCGAAAGCGCAAATGGGATGGTAAACATAATAACGAAAGGACGCTTGAGGGACTCAAACTGGCTTGCCATCACAATATACACAAGCATGATAATCAGGATACCCAACATCAACATATCCCTGAATGTATCCTGCTGATCCTCGTAATCGCCGGCTATGCGCACCACAACACCCTGCGGGATATCCAACGTGGGCAACACATTGTTCTCAATATACTGCGCCAACTCGCCCAACGAAGTGCCATAGGGCGTAACAGACACTGTAACAACACGCTGGCGCGCTTTACGCTCGATAGTCGGCGGTGTCCAATACTCACCAATATTGCATACCTCCGAGAGTTTGACGACTTTGCCTGTGGGCGTCGGAATGGACAAATTACTAATAGCCTCTATCGTATTACGATCACTCTCCTGCAAGCGGCACAATATGTCGTATTCCGAACCATCCTCTTTGAGGTAACCACACGCCATACCATTCACACGGTTGCGAAGATAGGTAGATATAGTCGCCGCGGTAAGCCCAAGACGGCTTGCCTTCTCTTTGTCCACCTCTATCTTAATCTCTGGACGCTCGTCATCGCGCGAAATAGAAGCATCACGCGCACCAGGCACATCATGGTTGCAGATGGCTTTCAACTGCTCTGCCAAGTTGGACGTAACATCAAAATCGTAACCATAAATCTCCAAATCTACTGTATTGGATGCACCGCCACCGCCATTGGATGTACTGACCTTATAATCCACAATTTCCGGATAACGCCCCATCTCCTGGCGCAAGATTTCCGCCAACTCAAATATAGTGCGCTCACGTTCGTATTTCTTGCTGCAACGAACAGTCATAGAAATGGTATTGTTCATCGTTGAAGAGAACAAGGCAGACATACCACTATCATCATTAGAACCCGCCGATGTGCTGATCAGTTGTATTTCGGGGACTAACTCTACAAAACGTGCCTCCAATGCACGCGCCGTTTTCAAGGTCTCTTCAATACGCGTACCACGCTGGAGTTTTACCGTGATTGACATACGACCGTTGTCCTGCTGCTGCATGAAGTCGGTACCGATCTTTCCCATAAACACAGGAATCAAGGTCAAACCGAAGAATAGGAAGAGCGTGGCAAAGGTAGCCACTTTGTGGCGCAAGCACCAACCTAATATCTGTGCATATTTTTCATCTACCCAGTCTAACCAACGCACCACCGTACGCTCGTACCAACTTTTCTTATCTTTGTCGTCATCAATCAAATTACCCTCTTCGTCCACATGTACCTTACGCGGTTTAAGCAACTTACTTGCCAACATAGGCGTCAAAGAGATTGCAATAAGCGTTGAGGTACAAACGACAATCGTGATAATCCAGCCCAACTCCTTGAACATGATACCCGCCATACCCGTAAGCATCGTCAAAGGCACAAACACGGCAACGATAACCAAGGTAGTCGCAATGACGGATACCCACACCTCGTTGGTAGCATAGATAGCCGCTTCGCGCGGATTCTCACCACGATCCACATGCTTCGTGATATTCTCCAAGACCACAATGGCATCGTCCACCACCATACCAATGGCCACAGTAAGCGAACAGAGAGAGATGATATTGAGCGAAGAGCCGACCAAGCGCAGGTAGATAAACGCGACTATAAGCGCGATAGGAATCGTCAAACCGATGATAATCGTTGCACGCCACTTGCCCAAGAAGAAAAGCACCACCAACACCACAAAGAGCAATGCATAGAGAATGGATTCTTGCAGCGAATCAATAGAGTTCTGGATATTCTCCGAAGAATCGTAAATCATCTTGAACTGCACATCAGCAGGTAGGGTCTTCTGAATGCGCGCTACCTCCTTGCGTACATCACGGCAAATCTGTACCGTATTGGCTCCCGTCTGCTTCGTAACCATCAAACGCGCACACTCGCGACCATCTGTTTTCTCGTCCAAAGCCAACTCTTTGATGGTGTCTCGGACAGTTGCAATATCACGCACAAAAACCTGACGCCCATCAGCAGTGGAAGAAACAACGATGTCTTTGATTTCATCGGAAGATAAGAACTCCGAACGTACTTCCATCTGATACTGCTCCTTTGCCAGTTTTACCGTTCCCGATGACATATTGAGGTTGTTGGCAGCAATCATATTCCCCACCGACTCAACCGTCAACCCATATGCGTCCAACTTCTGCTGGTCTAAATAAACATACACATATCGGTCTGGCGCACCCGAAACAGTCAGGTTACCAATACCATCCACACGGTTCAACTGGGGAATAATCTCATCGTTCAACATCTTGTCCAACGCAGGATACGACTCATCCGCCATAACCGCATACTGAATGACCGGCATCATGGAAGTGGATAGACGCAACACGATAGGATTGGAACACCCATCCGGCAACCTGTCTTTCACTATATCCACGTACGTACGCACGTCATTTAACACCTCATCCAAATTGGTTCCCCACTCGAACTCCAATGTCACGGAGGATATATTATCCTTGGACTGCGAAGTAAGTTCTTTGAGGTGGTCCACAGAGTTGAGCGAGTTCTCCATAATCTTGGTAACATTACTCTCCACCTCGGATGCAGACGCACCTGGATATGTTGTCATGACCGTTACATACGGAGGGTCCATTTCCGGGAATTGGTCAATCGGCAACTGTATATAGCAGAACACACCTATCACGATCACCGCCAAGAAGATAAGGGCAGTGGTAACAGGTTTCTGGACCGCTGATTTATAAATAGCCATAGTAGTTTAGTTTATTTCTCTGTTGTAATTTTCACACCGTCTATCAGGCGTGCTTCACCCTTTGTTACCAATTCTACACCGTCCACAATCTCTGGTGCGATAATTTCCACATCATCTCCAAAACGCTGTCCCATCTCCACAGTCACACGCTTTGCTACTCCGTTGTCGTTGATAAACACATAACGGTCGTTGGCTCCAATCAGTTTAAGCACAGTAGAATAAGGCGCTGCCATAATGGTTGCCTTTCCTAAACCTACGGTAGTATTTACGTACATACCAGGACGCAACAGCCCCTCTTTGTTAGGCACAACGACTTTCACCTGGAACGTATGGCTTGCTGCATCCACCGTAGGATACACCACCTCGATCGTTGCAGGGAACTTCTTGTCGGGATAGACATCCGTACGGAGCGTCAACTGCATACCTGCTTTAATCTGCGGGATATACGATTCTGGGATTGCGACCAAAGTTTTCAGTTTATCCACCTGCGTGAGAACGACAATGGGCTGACCGCTATACAACTCGCCATCTTCGTACGACTTGGCAGAAATAACCCCTTGGAACGGTGCTTTCACATACGTATTGGTCTGCAAGAACTTCAAATTCTCTTTTGTTTGATCAAGCGACAGTTTGATCTGGTCGTATTGCTGTTGCGAAACCGACCCTGTCTGAATCAAGCCCTCCATACGCGCCATCTCCGTCTCCAGATTGGCGATAGCCAATTCTGTGGTTTTATATTGCTGCTGATCCATTCGCACAAGATCGTCCCCCTTGCGTACACGATCGCCTACCTCCACATAGATATGCTCAATCTTGCCCGTGAGAGAGGGGGCTATGTTGACCGTCTCATAGCCCTGCAAGTTGGACGACAACGTAATCTCACGCTGAATATCACGCGGATGAAGCGTTGTGAGCTCCACAATCTCAACACGTCCCGATTCCGTATTGGTCTGCGCATTCTCCTTTTTGCCGCAACCCACCATCATCAAAACGGCTGCTGCCAAAATACTAATCTTCTTCATTTTACTCTATGATTTCTGTTTGATTTATATAATTACTGCTTGTTTAAGAATTTCGCCAACTCCAATTCGGCATTGACCAGATTGAGCACTGCCTGCACATACGTAGATTGCGCGCTAATCACATCGTTGCTTGCATTCACCAACTCCAAATTGGAGGTTGCACCGTAGCGATACTTATTGGTTGTAGAGGTAAACACACGCTGCGTCACATCGATGTTTTCCTTCTCATTCACATAGGTCTCGTACGCATTTTGGAGATTGTAGCGCAACTGCTGGTTTTGGATACCTAACTGGTCTGTCGTCTCTGCCAAGGTATTCTTTGCCTTTTCCAGCGCAATCTTCTTCTCTGTGACGCCTGCAGCACGCTTACCCGAAGACCACAAAGGCATAGATACAGATACCGCCACTGCATTAGGAGGAGTCATACGAAATCCACCATCGCCGTAGTACCACTGTTTGCTATAATTATAGCCAACTCCTACGGTAGGACCATACGCCCACGCTGCCATATGTACATTCTTCTTGGCTAAATCAACATTCTTCTCTACCTGACGGTAACTGACATTGTTTTCCAGAATAAAGTCCTCTCCCAACAAATTAAGCACCGCTTCTGCCGACAACATATCACTCAACGAAGTAGTCAGTACCAACTCCGTTTCTACGGGTACATCCAATAGCACCTTCAACGAACTTTCAGCCAACAATATGCTTCGTTTATTGGAATTGATACTGTTTTTCAGCGCATTCACTCGCACGATAATCTGGTCAGCAGCCGTTTGCTCTGCGACTCCGACCTCAACAGACCGTTGCGTCATTTCTGCCAAATGCTCCACATTCTGCAACGAACTATCCAGCAACGTTACGATGTCACGCAACACCAAGACAGATGCATAGGATGAGAAGACATTCGCGCGCAAATCCAACTCGTTCTGCTCGTACGCCAACTTCTGCATATCAATCGCTATGGTATTGAGCAAGGCTCCCACCACTGCCTGACCATTAATGCCAACCGATGCAGTCACGCCAAGCGTTCCATTATCCGGCATATTGATAGACATGCCACCAAAATCCATACTGTACTTGAACAAAGATTGATACTGGTAGGACAAGTCCGCCTGCGGGAGCATCTGCGCAATAGTCTGCCAACGCTGTGCATACGCCTCTTGAATAGCCAAACTGGCATTACGCAACGAACGGTTGGTCTCCACTGCATATTGCTGCGCTTCTTCCACGCTAAGGCTTAATTCGGCAGGTACATCACGCTGCTGTGCGGGACGCGTTGCCGCCATCACATGATCTTCTGCTTTAACACACACGCTACACAGCAGCGAGCATGCCAACATAGTCATCGAAAATACTTTCTTCATTTCTGTTTTTTTATAGTTAAGTTTTCAATCTTCTTTTTCCATTTGAGCCGCCTCAATCTCTGCTGACAATGTCTTGATACGTTGCCCACCCTCCGGAGTAACGACTCCACGGACAATCAAAGAAAAACCATAGCGAGATACTTTTGCCAATTCCTGCTCTTTCTGCGCATCGGTTCCAGACAATATACTCAACAAACCAAGATGTAAACGGGCTATGAAATTTGCCGTCAAGGACACATCCAAATCATCTCTAAAAAAGCCCTCGTCTATTCCTTTCTGTAAGAATTGTGCTATAAAGGAACGACTGTTCATCAACAACCTCTGTTTATACTCCTCGAATTTCTGCGGATAATACTTATTCAAATCATACACAAAGGCTGGCGGTTGCATTATCTGTTTCATACGGGACACAATCGTCAGACATGTCCCCAATGTCTCCTCCATACTCTGCGTAGCTATGGCATGCTCGACCTTAGCACTGATTTCCGCTTCTTGATACCTCAACAACGCATCTACCAAATCTTCCTTTGTAGCAAAATGGACGTAGAATGTCTTTTTACTAATACCCAACAACTTGCAGATATCATCGATGGATAACGAACGGATGCCTACACATCGCATCTTTTCCAACGCCACCTTTATAATATCATCTTTTATATCACTCATTATTCCTTTAATAATCGCATAGCATGCCAAACTACCTGTCAAATTGCGTTGTCTTAGCAACGCCATATCACACAGGTGCAAACGACAAGCAGTACTACCAAAATCGTGCCAAACTATGTTATTCGACACAAGAATAGGAAACTTTTATACTTTTTTAGTTTCCAAGTATACATATATTCATATAGAGGCACAATTTCTATCACACTAATGTAGCGAGGCTTGCAACTCGTTGCAAGCCTCGCTACATATATAAATTAAGGAATTTAGAAATTCGTGCGCTGGGTAGAAGCATAACTAATCTTCAACGCATATGCCCGACGGAGTTCCTGCTTGATGTCTGCAATCACACCCATACGGGTCTCCTTATCGGCCTTGATAGACACGGTCATCAGACCTTGGTCTTGCTCCTTCATCGAAGAACGCTCATTCACGATGTACTCCCCTATCTCAGATGTCTCTGCAAACGCATCATCCAACTGAATACGGGTTTCAGCACCATATTGCTTACGGAACTCTGCGGTAGGAGTACCAACGTAAATATAACGCACCAGCGATTTCTTTTCCAACTTTACCAATTCTGTTGCTTGCGGTACTTGGAACTGTACCTTATACGTCACTTCCTTCATCGACGTTACCGACATAAAGAAGAACAAAAGCATAAAGATAATATCAGGAAGCGAAGATGTATTCAAAGCAGGCATCTCACGCTTTTCATTTCTACGAATCTTTGCCATAATTATTCTCCTCCATAGTTTTTAGGCTCTGCCTCTGAAATCTTCTGAGGGTACACTTTCTGCACCTGCTTCTGCTGATCCTCATCCAATTCGTTGTACGCCTTGTGGAAATACTGACGAGCGCATTCATCACGCAACTCATTGTATGCTGCCACCAACTCATTCTGAACGTCAAGGTATGCTTGATATTGCGTATCCACATCGTTCTGGACGGAAATCACATGATCCTTGGTGTACTTCACAATACCAATAGGCGCACCGAAATCCTCCTCTACGAGTTTTGGCAATGTAGCATCTTCATTCTCGTTCTTGATAAACTCTTTTGCCTTGGTTCTCAACTGCTTAATATCAAGCAACTGCCCTTGCACCATCAACTGGTTCGCAGAATTGATTTTCACAATCATCAAGTTACGCTTGTTGATATCGGTATTCTCCACTTTTTGGTCGGGAGGTACCGGCGCAGGAAGACGGCGAGCAAGACCCTGGTTCACATCCATACTGGTGGTCACCAAGAAGAATATCAATAGCAAGAAAGAGATATCCGCCATTGAAGAGGCATTTATCTGTGGGATTTTCTTTGCCATAATTATTCGTTTACTAATTTTGCTTTAATACCAATCCTAAAACTGGCGTCTATTTATTTCAGGGTACGTGTATATATGATGCCGAACAACATCGACAAGAGCGTACCACCTACCAAGATGTAGCAAAGATAAATGATGGCATCGCTCAACTGAGCCATAACACCTTGATTATCCGTACCTTCGTAACCAATGATATTCACCTTCTCGGGGCTGCCCAAGAACCAGCAGATAAGCACCAAAGCCACGAAACCGACTACTACGCACAGGGACGTAACGGCTTTCTTCTTGTCATACTTGCAGTTCTTCACAAACTCGCCCAGCACTACGCCTAACGTAACCAAAATAACTACGGCAAGCAGGATATAATTCCAGAACAGGAACAAATCCGAAAACCTCGGAATATCCAGGAAATCGCCTGCCACCTCATGCGTACCCGCAGAACCTCCCACATAGAACATCACCGAAAAGATGACGCCTACAATCAAGAGCACCCACAGGGTAAGTTTTGGCAATAATTTATAGTTTTTCATAACGAATTATACTATTTAGATGGTTCGTCAATCGTTCAATATTTTCGACTGTTTCTTGTCGTACTCCACTACGATATCAAGGAGACTAATCGAAGAATCCTCCATCTCATTTACGAGACCTTCGATAAGGCTGAGGATATAATTATAGAACAATTGAAGAACAATAGCAATAATCAAACCAAGCAAAGTTGTCAACAAAGCCACCTTGATACCACCTGCAACAACCGTAGCAGAGATATCACCTACCTGCTGGATTTTATCGAATGCCTGGATCATACCGATAATCGTTCCCAAGAATCCGAGAGACGGAGCGATGGAAATAAACAAAGAAATCCAAGACAAGTTCTTCTCCAGCAGACCTAATTGTACACCACCATAGGATGCCACCGTCTTCTCTACGACATCAACACCCTCATTGTAGCGGCTCAAGCCCTGATAGAAAATACTTGCAACAGGACCACGCGTATTGCGGCAAACCTCCAATGCTTTCTCAATACCACCTTCTGCAAGCGCCTTCTCCACCTTAGCAAGGAGAACCTTCGTATTCGTTTTCGACAAAGAAAGATAAATGATACGCTCAATACAAAGCGCCAAACCAAACACCAAGCAGAGAAGCGTTGCAGCCATAAAGCCTGCGCCACCTTCAATAAACTTTGTCTTTAATGTCTTATGAAGAGCCACCAAGCCAGTAGCCTCTTCCTCTACAACTGGAGCGATTTCTTCTACAACTTCAGCCGCGGGAGCAACTGCTTCTTCTACAGTTTCAACAGCTGCCTCTTGAGCAGGAGCAGCTTCCTCTTGCGCCATCACAACATTACCACCAAAAGCCAACATCGCGAGCACAGTAAGGGTTGCAAATACTTTTTTCATGAGAATAAATAGATTATTAAAATAAGTTTTATGTTGCGGAGAGACGGGGATTCGAACCCCGGAAACCCTTTTGGAGTTTACACGCTTTCCAGGCGTGCCTCTTCAACCACTCGAGCATCTCTCCTCAATAATCTATGCACATATGCGC
>X363_Desmarests_Spiny_Pocket_Mouse__coassemble_501_pt1 | contig 23626 bp, 19 predicted proteins | sample X363_Desmarests_Spiny_Pocket_Mouse__metabat2_low_PE_030 | metagenome-assembled genome bin X363_Desmarests_Spiny_Pocket_Mouse
ACAGCATCCTGCCAAAAAACACTACCCAAAATTTGCATTTCTATTTGGACTTTATCGAAAATGTGCATTTCTATTTGGACTTTATCGAAAATGTGCATTTCTATTTGGACTTTATAGAAAATGTGCATCTCTATTGATCTACACCTCGTCTCTTCATCCTCCTGCATACGTCGCATTCCCCGCATGCTGCCGCGTGGTTCTCACCGAAATAACCCAATAGCACCTGCTCGCGGCAGAACTGTGTCTGCTCCGCATACTCCACCATCGCCCGCAGTTTGCTTGCGTAGTTTTCCTGCCGTTCCTCGTAGATACGCCGCGGCAGCACGATGCTGTCCTGTCGCTCCTGTACCATGGTCATCGTGCATGCCACCGTGCGTGGGATGTAGGTGATGATACGCCGCTGTGCAAGGCTGACCAATAGGTCGTGCTGGCTGTCGTCCGTCAGGTATTGCAGGTCGGTGAATATCCCTGTGTAATGCCGCATCAGCCAGTCGAGCAGTTCCGTTTGCTCACGGCTGAGCGAGTAGGTGGCGAGGGTGTGTGCGGGGACGTTGATACGCACCCGCGGGACGGTCTCATGCTCTTCCTCAAAACGGATGTAGCCCGCCTGATCGAGCAGCCGCAGGGCGGAGTAGGTTTGCAGTATAGGTAGCCGCATTGTGCGGCACAGTTCGTCCATGTGCAGTGTGAAGGCGTGGTCTAATCCGCTGCCGAGTCCTATCTGAAAGAAGTCGCACGTACAGTGATACACTTTCTCTACAAACTCTTTTGGCGGGTATGTGTTTCCCACGCGTTTCTGTGCGAGTGTCTTGTCCGAAGGGTGATATAGCAGCACGGCATATGCGGTTTTCCCGTCGCGTCCCGCGCGTCCTGCCTCTTGGTAATATGCCTCTATGCTGTCGGGGATGTCGTGGTGGATGACGATGCGCACATCGGCTTTGTCTATGCCCATACCGAAAGCGTTGGTGCATACCATCACGCGCGTCTCGCCTGCCTTCCATGCCTGCTGTTTCGCGTTTCGCTCTCCGCTCGTCAAGCCCGCATGGTAGAAGTCTGCCGAAATCCCCGCTGCGGTCAGCACCTCTGCCACCTCCTGCGTCCGCTTGCGGTTACGAACATACACTATCCCGCTCCCCGTCGCTTTACTCAGGATATGCACTATTTGTGCTGCCTTTGCTTCGCTACTGCTCTTGCCGTCTTTGCCCACGGTGCGCACCACATAGCGTAGGTTGTCGCGATGGAAACTCTTTTGTAATACCCGTTTTTCTGCAAACAACAGACGCGCTTGTATGTCGTCCGCTACTTGGGGTGTTGCGGTTGCCGTCAGTGCCAATACAGGCACGTCAGGGAGCAGTGCACGTACCTCGGCTATGCGCAGATAGGAGGGACGGAAGTCGTAGCCCCATTGCGAGATGCAGTGCGCCTCGTCCACGGCTATCAGGCAGATGGGTAGCAGGCTAAGCCGTTTGCGAAAGTCCTCACTCTCCAAGCGTTCGGGCGAGATGTAAAGGAAGTGGTATGGTCCATACTGACAGTTATCCAATGCCACCCGCTGTTGCTCTCGGCTCATCCCTGTGTATATCGCTGCCGCCCGAATATCGCGCTGATAAAGGTTCTCCACCTGGTCTTTCATCAGCGCAATCAGCGGTGTTATGACCAGGCATAGTCCGCCTTTCACCATCGTCGGCACTTGAAAGCAGATGCTCTTTCCCCCCCCTGTCGGCATCAATGCCAAGGTATCTCTCCCCTCCAATACCGATGCCACAATCTCGCTCTGCAAAGGACGAAAATCGTCATAGTGCCAATATCGTTTCAGTGCCTCTTTTGCGGTCATATCGTTTTTCTGCTTTTCGCTGCAAAGATACAAAAACTATTCCATATGTACAAACTCTTGCGCGGAAAATCATTCATCGCTCACCTCCTATTTGTGCTTTTCATCCATTTCGCTTACCTTATACCTGCTCTGTACCATATCCAAAGGCTGTTTCGCTATGCTATGTCAAAGTGTACTCATAGTATTCTGTATAACTTGCTGACAACAAGCCAAAAAGATTGCGCAATATAGACAAAAAAGTGAGACAGTTTAAACGGTCGTCTAAACTGTCTCACTTTTTTGTCTCCTCACTGCTACGCTATTCTGTGTCGTACATACCCTTTTTCAAAAGCGGGTGCAAAGGTACTGCTTTTTATTGAAATATGCAATAATACGCGACAAAAAGTGTGCAAAAAAAAAGTGAAGAAATCCGTACAAAAAGCACCAAAGAAAATGCACGTATTTCCAACACGAAAATGAGACAGTTTAGACGACCGTTTAATGTATCTCACTGCTTCATTTCCTGTCGCATTCGTATTGCCCGTACAGCCTTGAAATAACGGATATTATACACATATTTTATTAGGAGATATTATGCAAAAACTTTATGTCTTTTTTTGTATTCCATTTTTGCTATTCTTTGCATCCGTTTATGCACAAGAAACGGATATCCACGACACCGATGTGCTTGTATTCGATTTTGTTACAGCCAGCGATAGACCAAATGGATTCTTTCCGTCGTGGAAGGAGGGATTTTTCGATACCTATACAGGTTGGACAACTTCCGATGGCATATATGGTGGCTTGTCGGAGGGATTAAGACTGTTCAATGGTGCGACCTTCACGGTTACATCGAAACGAAAGATGGCTTCGGCAAAAGTGTATTTTGCAAGTGGTGGATTTGAAAACAGTGATAGTAACCCATTGGAGGTAAATATCAATGGATTTGAGTATTCTCGGACTGTTAAAAGGGGTTTTCTGGGCTCTACTTCTGTGAAGGAAATACAAATCACCTATGCCAACAAGCAGATTTTCGACTGGGATGTAGATGCCATCGCACTGGAGGTGGCAACCGACTCCACCTTGACCATCCATGTCGAAGGACAAACCAAGGCAAACGATGATACCTATTATCCCATCACCTTTGGCAACACCCAAAGTGAGACGCTGACGGTTACGAAGGAGCAACGTACCAAAAATGGTATGGCTATCGTGCCTATTGGTATCGAAGGCGGCTTGGCAAGTATGGCATGCCGTGGCTTGCGTATCACTATCTATGACAACCACTCCACCTTGATTTGCACCCGTAAAGTGCCTATTATCGTAAAACGAAATACCACTACGGCAGAGGAGTCATTCACGGACGTGGATGCCGACAGGTGCAAGACATGCGATGTGGTGGTGCGCGACAATGCCACGCTCACCAAAGCGGCAAAGGACACGCCTAAGGATAGACCCGAGGCGCACAATATCTATGTGTATGCAGGCGCTACGCTGTGCATACCATCGAACGCACCCTACAAGGTCAATGGCTTGGTGTTGAGGCGCAACAATACCGATGATGTGGCTACATTGGATATATCCGCTGCGGACGACCTGCAAGTCGCCAGCGGAGAGATATACTTGGATATGCGTATTGACGCGCAGAACTGGCACTGGTTCTCGTTGCCCACCAACTGTAAGGTGGCAGACGTGGCTCGAGCCAACGGACGAGTGATGCAGTGTGGCAGCGACTGGCTGATTGCCACCTACGATGGCGCACGTCGTGCCGAGAAGGGGACTCTGCAAGGCTCGAACTGGGAGCATTACACAGGAGATGTCATAGAGGCAGGGAAAGGCTATATCGTGGGTTTGTCTGCCCTCAAAGATGCCAAAGGCAACCCGCTGAGCGAGGATTATACCTACCATCTGCGTTTCCCCATGTCCGCTACTGATGTGCTGTCAACGGAAGTGAAAGACAAAACCTTGCCTGTTTATGCTTACGGCGCAGGAACGGCTGTCAAGCCGAACAACCAAGGCTGGAATCTTGTGGGTAACCCGTATACGAATTACTACACAGTGGACGCCGCCAACCCCTTTGACGGCTGGCGGTTGGGACGCTTGGAGTACGATGAGACCTTGGGTGAGTATACGATTGAGGATACGACGAACCCATATGTCGTGATACCTGTGGACGGTGGAGGCAAAGCCTATGCGCAGAAGTTGGCGTCAGAGGTCAAGTTAAAACCCTTCACGTCCTATTTTGTGCAGGTAGGCAAGGACGGTGATGCAGACAATCAACCGTACGAGGTACAGTTCGATGCGGTTAATCGCGGTGGTAAGGCGAACGTGATGCAGCGACTAATCGCTGCGGACACCGATGTGGAGGACGATGTCCCCGTGATAGTGGGTGTGGCGTTGCGCAATGGCAAGGGGGAGCAAGACGAGACCTCGTTGGTGATAGCCGAGCAGTTCGGCAGCGCGTATGAGATGGGTGCGGATTTCTTCAAGTGGTTCGGCGATTACTACCGCAGTTACACCAATCCCGTGCTTTATACCTTAGGTGCCGATGGCGGCAAGCGCGCGTTCAACGCGGTGAATGCCGACGAGGCGGGTCAGAATATCCCGCTGGGTCTGTTTGCCGCCCGCGCGGGTGAATACACCTTCACGCTCGATAGGCGGTACGATGACAGCCGTGTGGATAAGGTGTGGCTGTTCGATGCCGAGCGCGGCGTGCACACCAATCTCTTGGAAGAGGACTACCGCTTTGCCTCCGCCAAGAACGAGGGTGAGGGACGTTTCTTCCTGAGCGTTGCGTTGCGCAAGCCTGCGGTTACGACAGACAGCGAGGCAGCCGAAACGGAGGGCGTGCGCCTCAGGTCGGAGGGTCTTCACTTGCTGTTGCGTGGCTTGCCTGCCGAGGCAGAGGTGTGGGTGTACGACCCCACGGGTAAACTGCTTGTGCATGAGCATACTCGCCATTACGAGCGGCAATATAGCGTTCCGCAGCAAGGCGCTTATATGGTGCGTGTGGTGAGCGACGACCAAACTGTTACATTACGTACAATCTGTAAATAAGGAGGAACGGTATGAGCAATGCAACAATAGCACAAGGCTGGGCATACCAGTATGCGGCATTTTCAGAAGCGACGGATATGGTTCAGCGTACGGAGACGGCATATCAGCCCCTGCCATTTATGTCCGTGTGCCCGATGAGCCAGGCATTGGGTGAGACGCCTGCCGAGATAGCCTATACGCTCCATGACTTGGAGCAAAGCACGCGCGGCAGACGCCGTGTGGGTGATTTTCCTTTGGAGCCTTTCCCAGACCCCGTCGGCGATGTGTCGTTTGGTGTGTTGGGCGCGCTCGTGGTGCTGTGGTTCGGCTGGCGATATGTGAAATCCCTGCTGCACCGCAAGTTTCCTTACGGGTCATGTAGCCGACAAGTAGCCGACAAGTAGCCGTCAAGTAGCCGACAACTCATTCCCTCGGAAATCAAAAGTCCAACGCACATACCGTATAATATGACCAACGCAAGAGACTGTCTAAAATCATAAGACAGCCTCTTGTTTCTTATCACTCGTTGGTTGAATTAAATAGTACCTCACCCATAACCTACCTTACCTTTATTCCTTCTTTTCCTTCTGTGTCGACAGAAGAAAAGAAGCAAAAGAAGAACTCGCCGCTGTGCTTCGCTCGTGAAAAATCATCATCTCAATGGCTAAATGGTACAAACGCCTCGCTGCGCTCGTTGAACGTGTACCATTCTTAACGCCATTTTCAATGCGATTTTTTAGCACTCGCTCCCGCAAGGCGGCTGCACCGCAGGAACAAGACAGCCTTGCGGCTGTAAGCAGATAGGGGACTGCTTGGCTTATGAGGTGGCAGCCGTGAGGCTGTCTTGTTCCTGCGGTGCCGTTGCATAATGTCCTCACGAAGACATCAAAGGCTTTGAGAACCTAATGACGGGTACGATGCGATATACTAAGGTGGTATGAACACCACCTGCTGTGTGTAAAAAATGATAATTTTTGTAGACATACTGTTGAAACAAACGAAATAGCGGTTTTTTGTAAAATAGAGTTTGCAAAAACAAATATATTGTTGTACCTTTGCGCTTGTTTTTAAGAGGATAAGCAGGCATGCTGATAGTCGATAGACTGCGTTCGGAGACTGTATGCCGTCTTTTTCCAAGTGGCGGATTATCCTCAAAAAAGGCTGTGAAGTGAGTCAGTTTAGACCTACGTTTAAGTTATCTCACTTACCCATAGGAGGGGTGCAGTAAAATGGCGAGCATACCTGCAAAAAAGCGCCCGTAGCATAGTTGGGAGGGTAGAATATGGAAAGAATATGGCGCATAAACAAGCAAAAAAGTGAGTCAGTTTAAACGTACGTCTAAACTATCTCACTGGTTTGGAGGAACATTTTCGGCTCTGCGACATACGAACGACCGAAATAGTAATACAATAAAAACACTACAATTTCATGAACAAACTTACTTCTCTCAGAAAGGTATTGGCATCGCTTGCATTGAGTGTGTCGTGCCTTGTTGCGTATGCACAGCAGTCGGTAAGCGGTACCGTCGTGGACGATGCTGGAGAGCCGTTGATAGGCGTGAGCATACAGGTCAAAGGAACTTCCGCGGGGTCTATCACGGACTTTGACGGCAATTTCACCTTGGATAATCTCTCTGCTGACAATGTCCTGGTTTTTTCGTATATCGGCTATGCCTCCAAGGAGGTCACAGTGGGCAGCCAGAAAGTGATTAAGGTTACGCTGTCCGAGGATACGGAGAAATTGGATGAGGTCGTTGTGGTAGGTTATGGACAGATGAAGAAGTCCGACCTTACGGGGTCCGTCTCGTCTGTCAGTAGCGATGCTATCACGTCCCGCGGTACAACGGGTGTGCTGGAAGCCTTGCAAGGTTCGGTGGCAGGTGTGAGCATCACGCAGGCATCAGGACGTGTAGGTGGCGGATTTGATGTGGAGATACGTGGTAAGTCGTCCACCAATTCGGATACGAAGCCTATCTACGTGGTGGACGGTATTATTTGTGACGATATCGATTGGCTGAACCCACAGGACATTGAACGTATCGATGTGCTCAAAGATGCATCTTCTACTGCTATCTACGGTTCGCGCGCGACGGCAGGTGTGGTACAGGTAAGTACGAAATCGGGCAGCAGCCAAGGTAGAAAAGAGTCGAAACCGACGATTAGTTACGATGGCTACGTGGGCTGGGTCAATCCTGTTCGTATGGACAATTTTATGAGTCCGCAGGAGTTCTATAACTACCGTTTCCTCAAATTCATGACGTACGCGGGTGGTGTGTCCACCGCACAGAGCGGCTCGCCTACGTATCAGATGGGAACGTATGGTCAGATGTCCTTGCTCACAGAGGAGAATGGCGGTGAGTCCCGTCTGAAATATCTGATGCGCAACAACGAAACCACCGATTGGGCACGCTTGGTTACCAAGAATGCGTTCCAGCATAACCACTATGTGGCAGTGAACGGGTCGAGCGAGCATGTGGCATACCACTTTGGAGCGGGTTACAACAGCGATGAGGGTATCGCAGGCGACAAACAGCAGCGTATCAACCTCAAAGCCTCTATTGATGCGACGATTAACCAGTACGTGCAGGCGGGTATCAACTTCAACCTCTCGTATATGGATAACGAATACGTGAATGACCGTGCCGTGCAGTACGCGTTCCGTTGCAACCCTTTCATGCGCCCTTACGATGAGAATGGTGAGTTGAACGAGAAACCGGGCAACTACGCGGCTATGGGTTCGTTCAGCGGCTATCAGTTCTCCGACCAGATCAGCCCTCTGCTCTATATCAAGAACCAGACGAAACAACAAGAGGCTTGGCGTGCGCTGGGTAACCTATATCTGCAAATCAAGCCAGTCAAAGGACTTACTATCAAGACTTTGTTTGCACCTCACTTCACCACCTCACGCCTCGGACAGTTCGACGACGTCTTGGTGGACAACGAGACCAATATCGCTTCCACCACCGCCAATCGCGTATGGCAATACGCATGGGACAATACCATCACCTATGCCGAGACTTTCAACGAGAAACACAGTGTCAACATCATGGGACTGTTCTCCATGACGGGTGGTAATGCGTATGAACAAAAGACTCAATATACGGGTGTGATGGACGGTACCTATTGGTACAACTTAGGTACAGGTACCTACGATGCCAGCACCGACAACAGTTATACCGACTACTACGAACACGCAATGACCTCGTTTGCCCTCCGTGCCAACTATTCGTACGCAGGCAAGTATATGGTTACGGCTACGGTGCGTACGGACGGATCGTCCAAGTTTGCCAAAGGACACCGTTGGGGTTGGTTCCCCTCGGCGGCATTGGCATGGCGTATGTCGGAGGAGTCGTGGATGCAGGAGGCAGACTGGCTGACCAACTTGAAATGGCGTCTTTCGTATGGTGTGACGGGTAACAACTCGGGTATTGGCTACTACGATACCCAGCAGACGGTGGCTGGTCCTATCTACTATCCGTATGGCTCGGCATACGTGAACGGCTTCTATCCCAATGCTATTGTGGATTCTGATTTGAGTTGGGAGACGAGTTACGAGTGGAACGCAGGTCTTGATTTCGGTTTCTTGCGCGACCGCATCACAGGTACGATAGATTTCTACCATAAGACATCCAAGGACTTGCTTTATCAGGTACAGTTGCCCTTGGAGGCAGGTGGCGGCACGCTTACGACCAATGTCGGCTCGGTGCTCAATACGGGCGTGGAGATTGGCTTGAAGACGGTGAATGTCGATTTGGAGGGATGGCGTTGGGAAACCTCGTTCACCTTGGCACACAACCACAACGAGGTACTCGAAATCAACGGTACGGGAGCTGATATGCCTGGCACAGGACTCACAGGCGGACTGTTCATCGGACATTCTATCAACAACGTGTATGGCTACCAGTGGGACGGTCTGGTTACTGACAAAGACATTGTTGTTCCCGACCACCAGATAGCCAAAGACAAAGGCTTCACGCCAGGTGAGACCGTCAAGTCTGCGGACTACTACTATGCTTGCTATGGCTGGGTAGAGGGTTGCCCGATTATCAAGGACGAGGACGGCGACGGCAAGTTCTCCGATGCCGACAAGAAGGTCTATTCCTCCGACCCGCTGATTACAGGTTCTTTGACCTCTACGCTCACCTACAAGGGCTTTGAGTTCGCTTTCACGCTCTATGGCAAGTATGGCAATACCGTAGCCTCTGAGTTCTATGGCGAGTACCTCAACTATTCCGACCGTGGGCGCAACAAACTCTCTATCGACTATTATATTCCTGCGGGTACGCTCATCGACTGCGATGGCGTCAATCCGGACGGTACGTATATCAACCCTGTGTACCAGGAATCTACCCACTATGGTATGTATCCTTTCCCCAACAACGGCGGTTCGGGTGCAGGTTTGCAGAGTGCAGGTGCGCTATGGGTAGCAGACGACAATCCTACGGCTATCAGCAAGATTGTGGATGCAAGTTACCTCAAAGTGAAGAACATCACTTTGGCATACAATTTCCAGAAGAAGGAATTGGACAAGATGCACTTGCAGAAACTGCGCCTCTACTGCACGATTACCAACCCGCTTGTAGCGACCAGTTTCATGGGCTTCGACCCTGAGTGGGCGAGCGCAAGTTTGAAGAACGACGCGCCTTCTACGCTCACCGTGCAATTAGGTCTCGGTATCAAGTTCTAACCTATGTCTAACGTGCATAAACACTTTACGAAAATGAAAACTACGAAATTACTGATATCCTCTCTGTTGGTTGCGGCGTTTGCGCTTTCCTCTTGTGAGAGTTACCTGGAGCCCGAGAATAAGAAAGCAGGCGGACAGACCGCAGAGAAATACTTCACGGAGAATCCTGACGCCTTGTTGGTGTATGCCTATTCGCTACTCAAACCCGTGATGACTGCCAACCAGTCTATCTTCTGCGACGGTACGGACTTGTATTCCCCCAGCCGCGGCAACTCGCCCTCGCAGTTCCACGACTACTCCCTCACGCCCGAGAACAGCGATGTGGAGGACTTCTATAAGAATGCCTACGCTTGTATCAACATGGCGAATGCCGCTATCTCCTATGCGGGCAGCAATGCCAAGATACACGACGAGGCGGTGTTCATCCGTTCCTATTGCTACTACCTGCTCTCGCAGCAGTTCGGCCGCGTGCCGTATATCACGACATACGTGAACAATGCAGAGCGCAACTATCCCCTGACGGAAACAGCCGATTTGTACGCAGGGCTTATCACCGACCTTTCGGGTATCGTCGATAGCCCGAACCTGAGCGCAGGGCTCAATGTCGGGCATGCAACGCAGGCTGCCGTAGCCGCACTTCTGGCGAAGGTAAACCTTGCCGCAGGTTGGGACTTGGCTACCACTGCCAATGCCACCACAGGCGAGTATACCGTAAACAGCACGAGTTATTTCCAAGAGGCTGCCAAGTGGGCGGAAGAGGCGATCAAGCGCAATGGCAACGCCACGCTCTCACTCACTTTCGAGGAACTATGGTCGCCGAAACACGTGAATAATGCAGAGGAGATGTTCTCCGTTCAGTACGAGCGTGCAGGCTATCCTGGTGTTGAGGCAACAGGCGGACACGGCTTGCAGAACACCTTTGGCAACTACTATGGCGACTGCACCAGTACGGGGCTCAAATACGTCAATTCCGAGAAAGCACCGACCGTGAAAGCCAATACCATGTGGGAGAAAGGCGACACTCGTTATGAGGGTACGTTTATGACTACGATGTACAACTACAAAGGCACGTGGGGTACGGAAGGCTACTATGCGTACTACAATGTAGAGGATTTGTCTACTATGCCTATTGCAAACAAGTACTTCCCTGCATACACCACCAAGACAGAGGCAACCGCATGGCTCGTAGAGCACCAGGCGCAGTTTGTGAAGGGCGAGTGCGTGAACCAGCCGCAAGCAGTCATTATGTCCGACCCTGCCATTGTCTTCTCATTCAATGCAGACGGCTCGGTCAAAGAGACGAAGAACCTGGCATACAACGAGAGCCTGATGGGCAACACAATGCATTTCACTCCCGTTGTCAAGAAGTGGGATGACCCCGAGAGCAAGCAGTTAGGCTTGTCGGCTGGTGTCCGTACCAACGACTACCGTGATGTGGTTGTCTTGCATGCTACCGACACCTATTTAGATGCTGCCGAGGCATACCTCTTGGCGGGCGAGCAGGGAAAAGCCTTGGAGAAACTCAACGCCGTGCGCACCCGTGCAGGCTTGGCAGCATTGGCAAGTTTCGATGCTTACACGCCCACCTATGCCGTACCTTCTGGCTATACCGACCGCGATATCGACCTCATCTTGGACGAGCGCGCCCGCGAGACCTATGCCGAGTTGCACCGTTGGATGGACTTGCGCCGCACCAAGCAGTTGGTACGCTACAATACAGCGTTCAATGCCTATTTGCCTTCGGCAGCCGCTGTCAAGTGGTATCGTCCTATACCGCAGGCGGAAATCAATTCCAATACGGCACTGACGCAAGAGAGCCAAAATGCAGGTTACTAACGAGTTATCAACGCAAAATACTTTAATACGATATGAAAGCAAAATTATATATAGCAATGGCAATGCTCGCAGGTTGCTTTATGTCCTGCAAGGAGCAGAACCAGCCCGACCGAGTGTATGAGAACACTGCGAGCCACGACATAGCAGGCACGTACTCCGGCACGTGGCTTATTATAAACGGCAAAGGAGAAGAATCCAATGCCAACGGTACTATCATGTTTGCCGAGACCGACAGTGCCTACGTGGCTACCATAGAGGTAAAGGCAGAGGGCGCAGCCGATAGAGCAGACGTATGCAATGTCTCCCATGCCAATGACGGTTTTGTGTTCTACAACAACGTAGGAACTGCTTTTGGTACGAAATTCAGCGGTAGCATCGATGCCGACGGCAATATTGCTATGCAGTATGAAATCAAAGAACGTCAAGGACGTTTTACGGTTACCAACACGTACAAGTTTAGCGGTAAACGCCAGTAAGTAGCAAAGTACAAGAGGGGAGGGCATCCCTTGTTCTCCCTTCGTCGTATGGATATAACAAACAATTCTTTATTCACTTAAAATCAACACAACAATGAAAAAGTTTTTCTTTTTGGCAGCAACGTTGGTTGCTTCTGTTTCGATGAACGCACAGTTTATCAAGTTTGAGGGTATCAAGGATGCAGAGGACAAAGAAAACAAAGTAACACTCAACGCCGAAAGTGTCTTGGGCAGCAACGACAAGATTGAGGCATCCGTGGCTTTTGAAGACCAGTATGCAACGGTTAACCTGAAGCACCAAGGTTTTGGCTGGTGGCAGATTGATGGTGCAAATGTGAATGCACAGGCTGATACACTCGGTTTCCAAGGCTCTGCCAACCCAAAAGATGCAGATGGTGCCAACCCTGCTCTTGCATGTACATTGCCTGCTGGTGGCGCAGTGTTTGCCGTAAAAGCAAAGGCAGACGGATGGTTGTATATCTTCCATAAGGCATCTTCCAACAAGCAGTATATGGTAGAAGAGAATGAAACCCCCGTTGGTTATCACTTTGGTATGGTTACAACTGATGCAAATGGCTACTTTGGTGAGGCAGGCGCATACAAAGTATTGGAATACACCATTAAAGGTAATGAGGAGGAAACAGGTTACATCACAGATGGTCGTAAGATCGAATATGTAGAAGATTATGCAGAAGGAAAAGATCCAGCCACTATCGGTACGGCCGACTACAAGCAGAATGGTCTTGGTGTTATCGCTGTTCCTTGCTATGCTGGTTGCACGTATTGGTTCCACGCTACGGGCTCAAAGATGTCTGCTGTTGGTGTAGCATACTACGAAACAGAGAAAGACGTTTACGTAGTAAATGAGGACGCTAATATCGCACCTGTTAAGATCTATACCGCTGCTCCTGCTGAGGGTATCGAGAACACCAACGCTGCCGTTGTTAAGGCTACCAAAGTGATTGAGAATGGCCAGGTTGTTATTGTTCGCGACAACGTACGTTACAACGCATTGGGTACCGTCATCGAGTAATCCTGCAAACTTGTCATAGATTGCCGCGACGGACTTTCTCGCGACCAATCTCCGCTACGGTATTATGATGTCGTAAGCATAAAAAACTCTCCCTACATCGTGTAGAGAGAGTTTTTTATGCTTATTAGCAGTAGAGAAAACCATAGGGCTGTTTGAAAATAGGTTGTTCGAAAACTATCTGACACGCAAAGGCAAAACATTACCTTATGATTCTGTTATTACCAATCGAGTAGGTCAAACAGTAGATTAATGTTGTCGCAAGTTAGTATACAAAGTCATCCCCTTAGGGGTTAGTGTGTACTTCTGTCGTGGATGGCGTGGAGAATCTGGATAAAGCAATGTCACAATACCTTCGTCTTGAGCGGGCTTTAAATAGTATTTAACTAAATTCTTACGATCACTCAGGTGTAGTGCTGTGAGAATTTCAGCAATGTTCATTTTGTCCTCACCGATTGTCCTCACTACTTGTATTATTCGCTCATTGTTAATGCTAAACACGTCTTTCGTACTTGGGGGTGTACTTTTTTGGGGCTGTAAATTCCTTTGTTCACCCAATTCCATTGATGGACGGATATACAAATATCTATTGCGCAGTTCCCACTGCTCATCCATAAGTAAATTACGGAAGAATCGCTCTAAGAAAATCGGAGTATAGTCAATACCAATTTTGGCATTCTTATAGTTGGCGCGCACAAGCGCATTGCGGAAATACCAAGAGTGCTGTGCAAACATATTATTGCTAACATCAAACCCGATAGAGCGAAGGTATTGAATAGTGAACACTGCCGTAGTGCGGGTATTGCCTTCGCCAAATGCGTGAATCTGCCACAAACGTGATACGAAGTCAGTAATATAATGCTGATAGAGGAATAGTATACCCTCTCTGTCTTATGCTATTTTTGCCGTTTGAGGCTTTCTGCGTGTATCAGGTCGTATATACCTCGAATGGTCTCTTCTGTCAAGCCTTGTTGTGTTCCCCATGCCACTCGGTCGCCCACCATCTGTTCATAGCGTGTCGGTTGCAGGGCGGACATGGCGTGTTGCTTTTTCCATACTCCTATCCGTTCGCTTATCGCCATACGCTGTACGAGCAGTTGCCATATCTGGTCGTCTATCTCATCTAATTCCGCCCGTAGGAAGTTCAGCCCATCCGCGTGCTGCTCGTAGCGTAAGCCGTGCAGTATCGCGTCCAATGCAGCGGCGGTTATCTGTTGCTTGCTGTCCGACAGGGCATGCTCTGGGTGGGGATGTACCTCTACCATCGCGCCGTCATAGCCGAGTGAGAACCCTTTTTGCAGCAGGGGAGCAATCCGTTCCGCGCTGCCGCCCATATGGCTTGGGTCTATGAGGAGCGGGATGTCGGGACGTTGCGTGCGCAGGGTATGTGCCATTGTCCAGCAGGGACGATGTCCGCATCCTCTGTGGATAGCCATCACCTCGCAGCCTGCGCGTTCTATACGTTCGATATTCCCTATCCATAGCGCGGCATCCTCATTCACGGGGTTCTTCACAAGCACCGTGCATCTCGCTCCCTTGCGAGCAGCGTCCGCAAACGCATCGGCAAGCGACTGCACAAGGATAGGGTTTGCCGTGGTACGCGCACCCAGCCATAGGTAATCCACGCCCGCTGCCAAAGCGAGATGGATATGCTCGGGTGTCGCCACTTCGGTAGCCGTGGGGAGTCCCGTGCGTTCTTTCACACAACGAAGCCATGCCAAGCCTGCTTCCCCTACACCTTGGAACGTATCGGGATTGGTACGCGGTTTCCAGATTCCTGCACGAAACACCAGTCCTCCATATAGCGGAGACTGTAAGGACAAAAGCGCACGTGCTGTCTCCTGCACCTGCGCTTCACTTTCTGCTGCACACGGACCTGCGATAATCATACCTGTCCCTCTTTATGTGTTTACTGCCCGACTATGCGAAGCACGTTCTGAGTGATGTATGCCAGTTGCTCCTCGTCTAATTCCGTGTGCATCGGGAGCGACAGTACACATGCCGCTAAGCGTTCTGCCACGGGGAAATCCCCTGCTTTGTAGCGTGGGTCTTGATAGGCTTTTTGCAGGTGCAGCGGTACAGGATAATACACCATAGCGGGTATGCCTGCCTCTTGCAGTTGTGTTTTCACTACATCTCTATCCACATCTACTAAGCGCAGTGTATATTGGTGATACACATGGGTAGAGTGGGGCTCATGCCCTGGAATAAGCACGTGCTCATTTCCTTCAAAGGCTGCATCGTAGTAGGCTGCGGCACGCTGGCGAGCGGCTATGTATTCGTCCAGGTGGGGGAGTTTCGCATCCAATATGGCAGCCTGTATGCCATCCAAACGGGAGTTGACGCCTACCATATCATGATGATAGCGCACCACCATGCCATGGTTGGCTATGGCGCGCATACGTGCTGCCAAGTCATCGTCATGGGTGAATATCGCTCCGCCGTCTCCGTAGCAGCCTAAGTTCTTGCTCGGGAAGAAACTGGTGCAGCCTATGTCGCCTATCGTGCCTGCTTGCTTCACGCTACCGTCAGAGAATGTGTATCTTGCCCCTATGGCTTGGCATGCGTCTTCCACCACGTGTAGGTTGTGTTCCTGCGCAATTTGCATGATAGCCTCCATGTTGGCGCATTGCCCGAACAGATGTACGGGAACGATGGCTTTGGTGCGTGGTGTGATGGCTTTTTTGAGCGATTCAACAGACATATTCATCGTCTCCCAATCCACATCCACCACCACGGGTGTAAGCCCAAGCAGTGCCACCACCTCAGCGGTCGCGATAAACGTAAATGTGGGTGTTATCACCTCATCGCCACGTTGCAAGCCCAATCCCATCAGGGCTATTTGCAAGGCGTCCGTTCCATTTCCCACAGGTATCACGTGCTTGGCGCCCGTGTAGTCTTCCAAGTGCTTTTGAAAGTCGTTTACAGGCTGTCCTTTCACAAATGCAGCACTGTCTATCACTGCTTGTATCCCGCGGTCAATATCTTCTTTTATATGCAGATACTGCGTCTGCAGATCCACCATTTGTATCTTTTTCATCGCTCTACTATGAATTCTGCCTCTTGTGGAAAGAAGCGTAAGTTGGTGATATAGGGGTTGTGGTGTTCAACGTAGATGGTCAGTCGGTTGTCTCCCATATTTGGATATGGACACCATACATCAAAGTCGTCTTCTGTCACTTCTGCAAAATGACTGATACCCACTCGTACAACAATAGACACTTCATGCGGGAATAGACGAAGTCGTTCACCTTCGCGTGTTTCGGTAGCATGGATAGGTAGGCGAAACTGTTTTTCCGTGAAACGCTCCGTCACTATTTGAACCAACACGCTGTCTTGTGCAATGCGTATCCCCTTGGGAGCAAGCAGAGCCAATGTGAGCAGGGTGGTGTCTTTTAGAGTCGCAACTTGTACCCGTTCTGTTTGGATATGTTGAAGTGTAGCCAACTGCTCGGCAGTACCATATGCCTTCACATTTGGTTGCAGCAGTTGTGGTTCTCCCACCATCTGATACTCTGCGGCGGGTAGGAAATCTCCGTCTAATGCTATGGAGACGGTTTTTTCTTCTTGGCGTGTGTATGGACACAGGATCTGTTCGGGTTCCACCGACACCAGTTTGCTGGTTCCTTGCAGCAGGTCGGAAACGCTACGACGTAGCACGTCCGAGGATACGCGAATCTCCCCTTTTTGCTCATGTATCTGTGCGCTCACGTCAATGGTCAGTTCAGGAGGATTCACCTGATACTTACGCAGACGCTTGCCCGCATCGCGTATCTCTATTTTGAGCGATGTAGGCAAGAGTTGGTCTTGGAAATAGGCATCTTGCGGGATACCCGTGTAGTGTACAGGCAGCACCACGCGGGCGTTGCGTACCGATTGCATGGCATGTCCGAACCACAATGCAGTAGCCAAGGCCACAAAGCATAAAAACGTCAGCACGTCTTTCCATGCGGTGTGTCGAATGCGCATACGCAGACGCAACCATATGTGCAATCCCTTCTTGTACAAGATCTGTCTTTATTTCTTGTCGGCGGCTTGTACTGCGTCCGTAGCGTCTAAATAGACACTTTCTTTGGCTACTTTGATGGTTACATCTTTCGATACCGTGATCAGAAGGGCATTCTCCTGCACCTCCTTGATTTCCCCGAATATACCGCCAGCAGTCACCACTTTGTCGCCTTTCTTCATGTTGTCGCGTTGTTTTTGCAGTTCTTTTTGTTTCTTCGTTTGGGGACGGATCATAAAGAAATAGAATACCACGAAGATAAGCAGCATCATCACCCAGAAAGACCATCCGCCAGCACCTTGTTGCCCTTCGGCTTGTAATAGAATAAAATTCAGCATCTTGTCAGTGTATTATTGTTTGTTGTTATTTCAATGTTTCTGCTTTTAGTAGTGTGCCTTCGCGTTTCATCTTGCGCAGTATCTCGTTTAGAATACCGTTCACGAATAGATAACTTTTGTCGCTGGAATACTCTTTGGATAGTTCAATATACTCGTTTAGCGATACTTGCAGCGGAATTTCATCAAAGTGAATGATTTCTGCCAATGCCTGCTCTAAGATAATGCGGTCCATCGTTGCAATGCGTTCCGCATCCCAGTTCTTCAAGTTGGCGTTTATCAGCCTTTCAAACTCCTGATGTTCTTCTATCGCGTGCTGCAATAATTGCTCGCCGAACTGTGCTTCTGCCTCATCATCAAACATAGGCGACAGGTCTTTTGTGGATACCGTCACTTCGCGATACGAACGGACGGTTTTCAATGCCGCGGCAACCATTACATCCTGGTCATTCGCCCAATTTGTCTTGTCTAACGCAATTTCCAGTTCCTCTAATGCCTCCGTCAGTGCTGCATTCCCAAACAGCAAGTCGGTAAATATCTGACGCCAAACGGCTTTGTCCTCTTCATAGCCGCATTCGTGTGCCGCCATATACTCTTTGTAAAAGTCTTGCTCCACCAACTGTTTGTATATGGCGACTACCGCACTCATACCCGCGTCCCAACTCAGACGCTCCTCATCCATGCGCCTGCGAATGGCGCGATTTTCAAAAATCTGCCGTGCAAAGCGATTCTCTACGAAGCGGCGATTCGGCACATACAGCGTATGCGTGATTCTGGCGCGCTGTTCTGCTTGCTCGATTTGTTGCTCCGCATAAGCCGTTAGTTCATTCACAAAATCCAGCAGCATCACATACAGGTCGTATGTGTCGGCATAACTCTTCAACAACTCATTCTTTGCAGTCAGCGATGTTTTTTCGCCACCCTTGTAATACGCAAACAAAGTCTGCAACACCTTTGTCCGCACCATTATACGGTTTATCATATATCTTAGAACGAAATTCGCTGCAAAGATACGACATTTTTTTGAGATACACAAGAGATACGCGAAAATGCCCCCTAAAAAACATCATCCCGTCCGTGCTCCAGTTCTTTGCCATTACCTTCCACCACTCTTGCGTTCCAAGCAGCCTAACTACGTCTTTTCTACGTGTGTTTCGTCAGGCATTTCCCATATGTCTTCATCTTTCAAACACGGGTCATCTACGGGTCATCTACGGGTCATGTAGCGCACTACTCGCTGTCATTTCCCACCATAAACTCTTTGGGATAGCGAACCATCCCCTGTATCCCTTCTGCTCCCCGCGGACAGAGTTCTATCAGCATACCGCATTCCGCGGGTATGTCAAAAGGGAATGCAATCCCCCAGTCCCGTGCTTGTCGGTAGCCAAACCGCGGATAGTAATCCTTATGCCCAATCAGCACGGCGGTGCGATATCCCAATTCCGCCGCCCGTGTATGTGCTTCCCGTAGCAGCCGTCCGCCTATCCCTTGGCGTTGAAACGCAGGTAATACCGCCAATGGTGCAACAGCCAGGGAGGTTGTCGCCCTCCCGTCAGACACTATCTCCACTTTTGTCAGTAGCACGTACCCCACTATCTGCCCCTTATCCGTTTCTGCCACTATCGACAGTGGCGGAACGAACGCTTCTGACAGCCGCAGTCGTTCCACCAGGTCCTGCTCTTTGTGGTCGCTTTCGGGCATATCCGCAAAAGTGGCTTCCACGAGTGCATATACCGAAGGATAATCCGCCGTGCGCGCTTGCCGAATAAGGATTGCCATATCTCCTACCGTGTTTTCTGCATTATTTTCACCGTCAGAACCAGTGCAATGGCGGCTACGGAGAGCATTGCAAGCAGGTCGCGTAGGTCTATCACGCCGCGCGACAGACTGCTGTAATGTTTTTGCAGCCATACCCAATATAGGGTAAAGCAGAGCAATGCGCCGATGATGAAACACACTATCTGGCTGCGACTCAGCGTAGCGGCGAGGATGCCTATCCCAAGAAATGCCGCGCTGAGTAGAACAAGTCCTATGAATGCCCCCGCGAACGCTCCTGCGTCGAGATTACCCATCGGTTCCGCGATGTAGGCAACGGCAAAATAATGTACCACGCAGGGCAGCAGGGCAATCAGCATCAATGTCCATGCCGCAAAGAACTTCCCGCATACCAATCGCCACACAGGGACGCGTTTGCTGCGTAGCAAGTCCCACATCCCCGTGTTGCGTTCTTCTGCAAACAGCCGCATCGTCAGTGCAGGACAAAGCAGCATTAGCAGCCACGGCGACAACTGAAACAGCCCATCCACCTGTGCATACCCCGAATCCACGATGTTCCATTCTCCTGGTATCACCCATAGGAACAGACTGATACTGAGCAGGTAAAGCCCAATCACAATATAGGCGATAGGGGTCGAAAAGTAATAAGACAGTTCTTTGCGATACATTGGATTACGGTATTATTCCTTGTTCACGACAGGGGTCTTCGGGAAGATTAGCCAGAATGCAATGGAGATCACCAAGGCGAATGCCGCAAAGATATACCAGCTCATCTGCCAGCCAGACCATATCGGAATCGCTCCTGCCTGCACCACTTCCTCGCGGTAAACAAAGTGGTTCACAATGGCTTGTGCCGCCAATGTGCCTATCGTTGCGCCAAAGCCGTTGGTCATCATCACAAACAGTCCTTGCGCCGATGAGCGTACCTCTTTCCCTGCCTCCTGGTCAACAAACAGCGAACCTGAGATATTGAAGAAGTCGAATGCGAAACCATACACGATGCAACTCAGCACGAACAGCAGCACGTTGGGGAATGCGGGATTGCCCGCGCCGAACAGTCCGAAGCGCAGTACCCATGCAAACATCGACAGCAGCATCACGGTCTTGATACCGAAACGTTTGAGGAAGAACGGGATAAATAGGATACATACTGCCTCACATATCTGCGAAATGGAAATCAATAGGTTAGGATGTTGTACTGCAAAGGTCTCTTTAAAATCGGCTATGTTTTTGAAACTTGCCAAGAACGGATTGGCGTAGCCGTTCGTCACTTGCAGACACATGCCGAGTAGCATGCTGAAAATAAAGAATATCGCCATTTTCTTTTGTTTGAAGAGTTTGAAAGCGTCCAGGCCCAGTGCTTGTGCGATACTCTGTTTTTGCGCCGCTTGGCCTTTCACAGGACAGTTCGGTAGCGATAGCGCGTAGCCTGCCAGGAGCAGTCCTAATACGCCGCTCACCACAAACTGCCAGCTGGTGGATTGAATATGGCCCAAGTCCACGAGCCACATTGTGGCGATAAAGCCGACTGTGCCAAACACACGAATGGGGGGGAAATCTTTGATGGTGTCTAATCCCGCCACGTCCAAGGCATTATAAGCCACCGAGTTACTCAATGCGAGGGTCGGCATGTAGAACGCTACGGATAGGGTGTATAGACAGAAAAGAGGTGCTAACTCTACGGTGTCTGCCGCATAGTATCCGTACACACCTGCGCTAATCATAAAGCAGCCTGCTATCAGGTGGCATAGGCTGAGCAGTTTCTGTGCAGGCACCCAGCGGTCAGCCACGATACCCATCAGTGCGGGCATAAACAGGCTGACGATACCTTGAATGGAGTAGAACCAACCGATATTTGTACCCATGCCGTGATTAGCCAGATAATTACCCATACTTGTCAAGTACGCTCCCCAGACAGCAAATTCCAGGAAGTTCATGACAATCAGTCGTAGTTTCATGTGTTTCATAGTGCTATTGTATTTATCTGTTTATCAGCATAATAGTTGCCTTTCTATGGATGCGTCTTTGTGCCTCAGTTCCCGTGTAGCACATCCAATGACTGTTCTTTCCAACCTTCCAAAAAAGCCGCTGTTCCCATCATGCAGCGTGGGTCTGTCGCGTCCCATGAGAGCATCCCGCACCAGTCTTGTGCGTGATATGCCCGCAAGCGGGGAGTACGGCTTTGCAGAATGTATAGCACGCCTATGTGGCGGCGGTGTAGGTAGAAGCGGTCAAGGCAGACCATGCGTTTCTCGTGCTTATCCACGAACAGGTTGCGCCAAATCACATCGGCGCGCTGTTGTGAGGTCGGGCGAAACACCTCACCCCGCATGCAAAACACAGCGGAGTCGGCTTGTATCTCATAGTCAGGTGCCAATGCCATGGCGTTGCGTTGCTCGAATACCACGACTTGCTCGCCTAATACGCATAGCACGGAATCCACTTTGAACGGCAAATCGCTTAATACATGCGCCACGTAAGGCACTGTGTTGCTATGCGCATGGTTGGCAGCCGTGAGCAGGTGTATGTCCTCTGCTGAGCAATTCTCCATATTGCCGTCTGTGCTGGGGATGCGTAGGGGGAGTTTCTCACCTGATGAAACAGCATACCCCTCCGCCTGCCATTCCCACTGTTCCCGCGTAGCGAACTGCACCGTGGAGCAAGCACAGCAGGCAAAGAGACATATCAGACACACGACCTGTTTCATCCTAAAACTCACTGGTAAAATGGAACTGAATGTGCTTATAGTCGTTCTGCGCCATTTGCAGCACGTATGCGCTGTCTGCCATGAATACATCGCGTCCGTCTTTGTCGTACGCCATATACTGTGCCTTGCGTTTCTTGAACATCTCCAGTTCTGCATCGTCCTCGCTCTCTATCCAGCACGCCTTGTACATCTGTAGCGGCTCCCAGCGGCATTTCGCGTTGTATTCATGCTCCAAGCGGTATTGTATCACCTCAAATTGCAGTTGTCCCACCGTACCGATAATCTTGCGTCCATTCATCTGGCTCACAAAGAGTTGCGCCACGCCCTCATCCATCAGTTGGTTCACCCCTTTGTCCAACTGCTTTTGTTTCATGGGGTCGGCGTTCTCTATGTATTTGAACATCTCGGGCGAGAAGGACGGCAAGCCCTTGAAATGCAGTTCCTCGCCTGCGGTCAGCGTGTCGCCTATCTTGAAGTTTCCCGTATCGGGCAAGCCGATGATGTCGCCTGCGTATGCCTCGTCCACGGTCTCTTTGCGCTGTGCCATAAAGCAGGTGGGCGACGAGAAACGCATCTGTTGCCCCTTGCGCACGTGCTTGTAATAGGTGTTCCGCTCAAACTTACCGCTGCATATCTTGAAGAACGCGATGCAGGAGCGGTGGTTGGGGTCCATGTTCGCGTGTATCTTAAAGCAGAAGCCTGTGAACTTGTCCTCCATAGGCTCTACGCTACGCTCCACGGCTTGTATGGGGCGGGGGCTGGGAGCAATGCGCACGAAGCATTCCAACAGTTCCTTCACGCCAAAGGTGTTGAGTGCCGAGCCGAAGAATACGGGGGCTAACTCACCCGCTAAATATTCCTCGTGTGAGAAGGGATTATACACTCCTTCTATCATCTCTAAGTCTTCTTGTAGTTTTGCAGCGTCCTGTGCGCCCACCAGTTCGGCTATCTGCGGGTCGTTCACGTCCTCAAAGCGGAGCGATTCCGTGATGTGTGTCTTGTCGGGCTGGTACAAATCAAGGGTCGATTGATAGATGTTGTATACCCCCTTGAAACGCTGTCCGCTGTTGATAGGCCAACTCAGCGGGCGCACGTGAATACCCAGTTCCTGTTCCACCTCGTCCAAGAGTTCAAACGGGTCTTTACCCTCACGGTCCATTTTGTTGATAAAGACCATCACGGGTGTCTTGCGCATGCGGCAGACCTGCATCAGTCGGCGTGTCTGCGTCTCCACTCCCTTTGCGGAGTCTATCACGATGATTACCGAGTCCACTGCTGTCAGCGTGCGGAAGGTGTCCTCCGCAAAGTCCTGGTGACCAGGGGTGTCCAGGATGTTGATATGATAGGTGGTCTTGTCCTCCCTGCCTGCCACCTGCGCGGTCGGTGTGTAATCGAATCCCATCACCGATGTCGCCACCGAGATGCCTCTCTGTTTCTCTATCTCCATCCAGTCAGAGGTGGCTGTCTTGCGTATTTTATTCGATTTCACTGCCCCTGCCACGTGTATCGCTCCTCCGTAAAGGAGCAGTTTCTCCGTTAGCGTGGTCTTACCCGCGTCAGGGTGGGAGATAATCGCGAATGTCCGTCTTCTTCGTATTTCCTGTTGTTCGTTCGTATTGAGCATAAATGTTTACTCTTGAATTTTGTCTTTTGTTACTGTTTCTTTCTCTTTGCGCAAGTCGGTTAGTATCGTCTATTCCAATATTAACCAATACTCAGATCGTATAGTGGCAGAATAAATCCTTTTTGTAAACAGCCACAAGGCTGTCTTGTGTCGAAAATAGATCCGCAGGCAAAGCCGCCTTGCGGGAGCGAGTGCAAAAAATCGCATCGAAAATGGCGTAAAGAAAGCACATCGTCCAACGAGCGCAGCGAGGCGTTATGTGCTTTTAGCCATTGAGATGATGATTTTTCACGAGCGAAGC
>X363_Desmarests_Spiny_Pocket_Mouse__coassemble_504_pt1 | contig 23477 bp, 23 predicted proteins | sample X363_Desmarests_Spiny_Pocket_Mouse__metabat2_low_PE_030 | metagenome-assembled genome bin X363_Desmarests_Spiny_Pocket_Mouse
AGACCCTCTGCTTGTAAGGCAGATGCTCTAAACCAGCTGAGCTAAACGCCCATTTCCGTCGTTTGTGTAACCGAAAAATGGTGGGCGTTTACGGATTCGAACCGCAGACCCTCTGCTTGTAAGGCAGATGCTCTAAACCAGCTGAGCTAAACGCCCATTTTCACAGTCAAAACGTATCAAGACCACTGCTTTTCTCAAAAGCGATTGCAAAGGTACTGCTTTTTTTTGATATGGCAAAATTTTATCCCGTTTTTTTGCGAAAAAGTGCGCTTTCCCACCATTTTTGTTGCTCCATGCGTATATAAATAGGGTAAAGGATAGCGGTGAGGAGCGTACCAATGCAAATGCCCCCTAAGACATCGGCTGTGAAATGCTGGGACAGGTAGATGCGGGAGTAGCCTCCAAGCGCGGCACAGCAGAAAAAAAACACCTGTAAGAAACCTGCCATAATAGGCTTTCGGGCAGAAGAGGAGTGCGTGACAATGATAGACAGCGCAAAGAAAAAAGCAAAGAATGTGGTAGTATGCCCGCTGGGAAAGGAGAAATACCGGCTCATATGGACACCATCCACCAACGGCAGTTGTATGTCAGGATAGTGCATCGCAAACCATGTCAAGGGACGCGGCGCATCCACAATGCGTTTCAAAATCTGCGTGACAGCACCCGACAGCAACACGCACGAGGTAGTGAATAGCGCACTTCCATAGCGATGGAACAGCAAGCCAACACAAACGACATAAGGTACCCATTCGCCTACTTGCGTGTAGTAGCGATAGAAAATATCCCGCAGCGGCGTATGGCGGTCGCAGAGTAGCAAGTGCAGTTCGCCTTTGGGTATGCAACCCAGCAGAACGCTGAGCAGCACAACCAACAGCAGGGTGAGTGTCAGAAAAACACCGTTTTTTCGAAGCAACTTCATAAATTCACTGGTCGCCCTAATAAATCGTAGTAAGCACCATTGCGCATAATCAGCACTTGCTGTTTGTGTAGCACCTTGCTTGGGGTGGACATGTTGGGCTGGGGGACGGTGGGTTTGATATCCGAGAGAGTAGGTATATCTATACGCACCTCATTGCTGTATAGCCCCTCTGTTGTTATCACCTGATAATACACGGGTTTGCTGCTGGTATAGTCTTTGAGTTCCACGTGGCAAGTGCAGTCTGCTGTCGTTATGGGGTAGCCCGATAGGTGTTTCCGTTCTTTCTTGTAATCGCCTTGCACGACGTATAGCGCCTGCATGCAGGCGCGTTTGGTGGTCTTTCCGCCCACCGATGCGATGGTCACTTTGTCCGTCTCTGCGGGTAGAGGTATGTCGTACCACATCTCGTCGCGTGTCGTGGGCAGTAGGATAATGCTGTCGGGTGCTGTGTGCTCGTCCATGAAAATATGCAGTTCTCCTGCTGTGGCGGTTTTATATATGCTTGCACGAAACCGCAACAGTGCGGGTGCTTGCAGCCCCATATCGCACACCACCACAGCACCGTCCGTACTGCCTGACCCCATTGTGATGGCGTTGGTGCCTGCTGCGGTGGACTGCACTTTCCCCTCGATTTGGATATGTGCCGCATTCTTGATATGCGTGCTCCCCATCGCAGGCATATTCACGATGGTGTCATTCTTTCCGCTTTCCACATACTGGTAGACATCCAATGTGTAGTCTGTGCAGAAATCCGACCACGCTGCGGTAAATCCGCTTGTTGATACATCGTTTGGAACGAAAGCCTCAAAGTTGGTAAAATCTTCGTCTGGGCTATACGTCTCATCGGCAGTGCAGAGCAGCGAGGAAAAGTCCACGCACTCGCCCTTTTTTGTGCCCCATATATACTCCACCAACTCGGGATAGTCAATATACGGATTACGATTGCCCTGTATCTGATAGATGGCATCGGCTCGCTCAATCTCTTTGCGGCTGACAGGGTCATTGCGGTGCCAATCCAACAGTACGTCCACCAACCAAGGCTTAAAGACAAGGTAGGTGCTGTCGCATAGGTAGCGCTGATATTCGCGGTTGCCTGCGCCGAAAGGCAGGTCGGCATAGGCTGTTACCGCATAGAAATAGGTACGTGCAAAGTCGCCGCGGTAGGCCTCTGCGGGTTCAAAGCACATCCAGCCATACTGCGATTTTTTGTTGCTATCCATACGGAACGAGCCATTGTCGAACTTGTCGCCTGCCACCACGTGCCCAGGCGGATAGTTGCTCTTCTGCCCATTCGCCTGTCCGTCTGCGGGATTGAGAATGTAGAGGTCTTGTGCCGCGCGCTTGGAGGAAGGAATACTGTCGTTGCCAGGATAACCCCACCAGGATTTGGGCAGGCAATGTTCTATCTCCAAGCCACATGAAGAACCGCCATCGTGCGTGAAATAACGCTTGGTATTGGAATACATATCCCATACATAGCCATCTGCGCGCTTGTCTGTCAAGGGGAAATAATTCCACGTGCCAGGATAGTACACTTGGTCAGGGTAGGTGTATCCTTGGGTGCCATAGTGGATACGCTCACCGCCACGGATGGTATCGAACAAGGCTTGCCGCAACAGTGAGTCATGCAGGCCCTGCGCTGCGGCATAGTAGCCCTCGGGAATGCCTGCAAAAAGCGATAGAGGCAACACAAACAGCAGGCTATACACAAAGAGCCTGATATATCTATGCAGGAATAGGATGCGGTTTCTCATGGGGGATAGGATTATCGGTTAGCGTCCTTGGGAGCGGATGTGATATTCCACAGAAGGTTGATAAGCACATACCATACGATGCACGCAGCACCACCGAACACGGCAAGAAGAAAGTACTGATGCAGGCACGCCTTGACAATGCAAAAGGCAAGAATCACCACTGCACCAATCAGAAACAAATACTGAGGCAAGTGCTCTTTCCAACTGAAACCGTGGAACTTGAAGGAGAAGAATGGTATCTCGGCATTCAGCAGATAGCAACTGAAAAGACTTAACCCCACAAGTAGCCATGGTAACCAAGGAGCGGCCATCATAGCGTAGGGCATACAGCAGAGAGAACCCCAAAAAATGGCATTGGCAGGAGTGGCTAATCCGATGAAACTGCTCGTCTGGCGTTTGTCGATATTGAACTTTGCCAAGCGTCTTGCTGAGGCGGCTGCCATCAGCAGGGCGAGCAAACACCACCAGCCAATCAACGGGCGCAGGTAACTGCACAGCATCATAGCAGGAGCGAGGCCGAATGTGATGTCGTCCGCCAAGGAATCCATCTGGATACCCATCGCACTGGGAACCTTCAACAAACGAGCGGACATACCGTCAAAGAAGTCAAAAAAAGCGCCAAGCAAGATAAGCAAAAACGCGTACAAAAAAGCCCCCTCTACTGCCAGCAAGACAGCCACTGCGCCGCACAGCAAATTGCATGCAGTGATACCATCAGGAACCAAACGTTTGATATTCATTGTCTTAATTATAACTTAATGGTTAATGTATTCTATAAACTTCGCTTTACCATCCATGCCACCACCATACTGGGTATGCAGCACAGCATCACGATCCAAAAGAAACCTAAGTAGCCCACTGCCTGCTCTATATAGCCTGCTACCAAGCCCGGCAGCAAAAGACCGAGGAACATAAATGCCGTGCATAGTGAGAAATGGGCGGTTTTGTGTGCGCCGTCCGCGAAACGCATCATGTACACCATACAGATGGTATATCCCAAGCCGTACCCCAACTGCTCTATGCCTATACACAGCGCGATAAGCCAAAGGGCTGTGGGTTGATAAGCGGCTAAATAGACATATACCAAGCAAGGCAGTGTCAGCCACAGAGCCAAAGGGATAAATGTCCGTTTCAGCCCCCATTTACTCACTATCAATCCCCCAGCAATGCCTCCCAAGAGCATCAGTACGACACCTATGCCGTATATCTCGCCTACATGGGTGACGTTTAGCCCCAACCCGCCATTGTCTGCGCTCTCCAAGAAGAAAGGGTTGCACAGTTTCAACAACAGGGCTTCGGGAAGGCGGTAGATAAGCATAAAAGCCAACGCTAATACAATGCCTTTCTTTTGGAAGAAACTGACAAATGTGTCGCCTATTTCTCGCCAGATGTTACGCCGTGCGTAATTCGCCCTGGCAGGTAAGTGGTTTCTATCCGATTGTAACATGGCGGCATGCCATACTGCTATCGCTGCCATAAGCCCGCTACAACCTAATAGGGCATATGTCCACGAGGTGGCAATCGTGGTGTGCTTTTGCAGCCAGCCTACCAAAATCAGCAGTGCGGATTGGCAGAAGATATTGGCTATCTTGTAGAACGTCGAGCGCAGTCCCACGAAAGCGGCTTGCTGCCGTTCGGTGAGTGCCAGCATATAATACCCGTCTGCGGCAATGTCGTGGGTGGCGGAGGCGAAAGCCGTGATAGCAAAGAACAACAGCGCAACGGCAAAAGGCAAGCTCGTGGAAAAAGCCACACCCAAGAGTGCAAGGGCTACGGTGATTTGCATAGCCAACACCCACCAGCGTTTGGTCTTTATGACATCCACAAAGGGACTCCAAAGCGGTTTCAGCACCCACGGTAGCGTAATCAGACTGGTGAATAGCGCCATCTCGCCATTCGGCATCCCCAATTGTGCAAAAAGGGTGATACTCACACTGGTCACCAAAAAATAAGGGATACCTTCCGCAAAATACAAGGTCGGTATCCACCACAGTGGGGAAATATGTCGTACATCTCCGCTCATTCTGCCCACAAAGATACTGCTTTTTTGCGACATACACAAAAAAAGCAAGGAAATCTTTGTGCATCTGAAAAAAAAGCAGTACTTTTGCCGTATCAAACAATGGTGTTATGCAGCAGATCTCCCGTTATATATACTTGGCACAGTGGTTTATACGTGCGCGTTTCTTGGGTCGTCGTGCGCCGTTGCAGACGGTGCTTTTCATCACGGACAAGTGCAACCTGCGGTGCAAGCACTGCTCGGTGTATGGCAGTGCAGGCTATAAGCAGCGCAGGTATGAAGACATCGTGGAGGACATGCGCTATTCGTATGCGCAAGGCTCGCGTTTCATCGATTTGGAGGGCGGTGAACCTACGCTGTGGCGTGAAGGAGAGCGTACTATCAACGACCTGATAGATGCCGCCTTGGCGATGGGCTTCTTTTCTGTTACCGTCACAACCAATGCACAGCAGGATTTCTCGTGGATACATCCGCAGTCGATCTGGGTGAGTATGGACGGAGTGGGGGCGTATCACGACCGCATTCGAGGAGAGGGAACATTTGCAAGATTAGAGGAAAATATCCGCCGCTCGGGGCAAAAGCATATTTGTGTGAATATGGTGCTCAATGCGCTGAATGAAGAGTCCTTGGATGCGGCGATGCAGTATGTCAAGGATAGCCCCTATATAGAGCAAATCTCTATCAATTTCCATACGCCATATCCTGGCACAGAATACTTGGTGTTGTCCTCCGAGAAAAAGGCAGCACTTATAGATAAAGTCTTGATGTACAAGCGAAAAGGTTATCCTATTATGAATTCTCGCTCGGGGCTTATCCGTATGAAAAAGAATGCCTTGGGCGAGATACAGTTGGGCAAAGAGTGTTTCGTCACCAATTTTATCTATACGGACGGTACTCGCCGCTTGTGCGTGGGCTACGGCACGGAACAATGCCGCCAATGTGGGCTCTGTATGGCAGGCGAGATGGCATCGGTGTTCCATTTCGCTCCTGATACGTTGTTGGCTGGTTTCAAACTGCGTATGTGAGAGTCTCGAAAGAGTGTTTCCCTAATACAGGAACGATGATACAATAAGTGGCTGTCTATTATTTTAGGCAGCCACTTTCTTTTTATGTAGCGTGGTAAAAGACCCGTAGAAAAGCGTCTTATCTTTGCTCAAAACCTCTATTTTTGGTATTTCCCGATATACTTGATGGCGAGGAAAACGAGCCAGTCGGGTGTATGTTTGAGTAGAGGCGTTGCCATGTGATTGATGACGCCAGGCATATCTGCTTTCTTGCCTGCGAACATCTTTTTCAGGGCGCGTTTAACCAACTTATGGGGAGGAATGGAAACGGTTAGGTTTACCGCCAATTTACGCAGGTTGGGCGACAAGCCGAAGAGCGCGGTATCCACTGCCCCTGGTGTCATCACGGTGATGCCTACGCCTTTGGGTTTCAACTCGTACCACAGTGACTTGGAGAAGTTGTATATAAAGGCTTTTGTCGCGTTGTAGGTCTGTATGCCGGGCATCGCCATCCAAGCCGACATGGAGGACATGTTGAGGATATAACCTTTGTACTTGTGGTCAGGGATATTGGCTGTGCGTGTTGCCATCTCCCCACCAAAGAGGCGGCAGAGTTTCGCTACGGTAATCATATGGAGTTGCAGCATAAGATCGATACGCTTCATACTTGTCTCGCAATAAGGGTTAAAGAAGAACACCCCTGCATTGTTCACCAATATATCTACCTGCAAGCCTTGTTCTTGGCAGAAGGTGAACAAGTCTTCTGCCGCGGTAGGCAGGCTTAAATCTGCGTAATGTGCTATCGTCTGCACGTTGTATTGTTCGTGCAGTGCTGCGGCTACCTGTTCCAACTCTTGCGCTTGGTTGCTCACCAATAGGATGTCGCTATGATAATCCCGTGCTAACTGCGTGGCATATTCCAAGCCAATGCCACTGCTCGCACCTGTTACTAATGAAAGCATACTATTTCTTCTTTAATGTCAAAGCGTACCATCCCCGTCGCACATAATCTCATGTGCATCCTGTTAGCGTAGTCCCTTCCTTTGTTCTATCTATTTCCTTATTTCCCTCAAAAATTAAAAAGACGTAGACTTTTTGATTTTTGAAGAGGAGGGATGACGTAGCGTTTAACGTGCGTCAGCACGTTCTGTTAGCGTAGTTCCTTTCTTTGTCCTATCTATTCTTTATTTCCCTCAAAAATTAAAAAGACGAAGGCTTTTTGATTTTTGAAGAGGAGGGATGAGGTAGCGTTTAACGTGCGTCAGCACGTTCCGTTAGCGTAGTCTCTTTCTTAGGTTCCACTATTCCTTATTTTCCTCAAAAATTAAAAAGACGTAGGCTTTTTGATTTTTGAAGAGGAGGGATGACGTAGCGTTTAACGTGCGTCAGCACGTTCTGTTAGCGTAGTCCATCCCGACGTGGATACCACTTCTCCTCGTATTTCCGTACTTCTTTCTCCAATGCCTTTGGCAGGTTCTCCACGCATTCGTGGCATTTCATTTCCTTAGAATACATACGTGCCACGCAGTAGTTCGAGCGTTTGCAGGCAGAGTGGTGCTGTTCGTCGGCTTGCATCTTGTTCACGAAGTCGGTATCCTTCACCAATGCATGCCCTATCTGCACGGCTTCAAATCCCGCCGCTAATGCCGTCTCCGCGGTCTCGCGACTCATCACGCCACCAACGTATATAAGAGGCATTTTCAATCCTTTGCGGAATTTCTTTGCGTCCTCCAAGAAGAACAGTTCCTTGAAGGGGACGGTGGGTATCATCAGATGTCCCACAAAGCGTAGGGCTAAACGCAGCCACCAAAAACTCCATGGGTTCATGTAATGCGCCAATGTGCGAATGGGCATTGCGCCTCCCATCACCACGAATGGCGCCTTGCTCACAAAGCCCGCAGTCAGCACCAAGGCATGCACGCCGTGCTTCTCAATGGCTTTGGCAATCGTCAGGCAGTCGTCCATCTGCAAGCCCGATTTGAAACCATCGTACATATTGGTCTTCACTACCACTGCCATGTCGTTGCCTGCGTGCAACATCACTTCGTCCAATACCTCGTGCATGAAACGCATGCGGTTCTCTAACGTCCCGCCGTATTCATCTTTGCGACGGTTGGTGTAGGGCGACAGGAATTGGGAGATTAGGTAGCCATGCCCTGCATGTATCTCCACGCAGTCGAATCCGCATTCGCGGCAGAAATCCACCGCATGCCCAAAGTCTTTCACGGTCTGTCTTATCTCCTCCTTCGTGAGGGCGCGGTGCAGGGTGGGTGAGTAGAGGTTAAAGCCTGTGGACGCGCCTACGGGCATTCCGCCGCAGGTGTAGAAATGCGTCATATTACCGCAGTGCCCTAATTGAATGCTTGCTTTTGCGCCTGCTGCATGTATGCCGTCTGTCAGGTGTTTCAGCCCTTCTTTTATTTCATCGTGGACATATAGTTGTCCGTCAAAACTCACTCCTGAGCGGTTCACCGAGCAGTATGCCACTGTTGTCATCCCTACGCCGCCGCGTGCTACGGCTGTGTGGTAGTTGTACAAGTCCTCACTGGGCGCATTGCCATACGCCATATTCTCGAACGCTGCCGAACGAATGGCTCTGTTCCGCAACGTGATGGGTCCTAATTGGAAGGGTTCAAAAAGCATACTTACAACTTTTATAGGGGCTGCCTATGGGGTAACCATTAGTAGATAAAGGGGATAATTCGTTTGAGTTTCTTGCGGTCAAACTCCTCTGGAAACTCTTCTTCGTACTTATGATAGATGGAGTTTGCGCGCGGTACGAGGTTGCAGCACGTAAACCAGAAGAACAGCAGACCAGCAAACGACCATGTGAGGATGGCGAAACCTAACCATTCGGTAATCTCACCCAAGTAGTTGGCGCTGGTTACGTATTTGTACATACCGTTCTTAGGCAGATAGTGGTTCGTATCCCCAGGTTTGCGCAGATGACGAACGATGTGGTCGGAATGGATATTGATAATCATCCCCACGGCGAAGATGATGGTGCCAATGATGAAACGCGGGTCAATCAGCCACGCCGTCGTGTACATCTCGGGGGTATATACAGGTGCTAAATGAAATAGCCAAAACCCTTGTATGTAGCCGTTTATCAAGTTCCACGCCACCGACAGTGCCATAATCACCACAGGCATCTTGCTATTGCCTTTGAGCAAGAACGGAAATACAAACGAGCGTTGGAAATAGTGTAGTTCAAATAGCAGAAAGAATACCCAGTAGGGTGCATGTGTGGTTGCGCCGTCAAATTCATTCACGGAGGTAGCGTATAGGTATAGCACCACTAAGAAAACAGGTGCTTCCATCAGGAACCAACCAATCTTGTTGTTTATGGCAGGACCCCATTTCTCAGTCCGCATCTTGCCGTATCCTGCATCTACAAAGTATAAGGTTACGAATACGACCAATCCCACGATAAACATAATGAACAACAGGTCGTAAAAAAAGTCGATTGTGTAGAGTTTCTCCATGCAGTAATGTGTTTAATAGGAATGTGAACAATATGCTTTCTTTGCTATCACAAGATAAACCTTGAAAAGCCAAATGCGCCACAAAGGTACTAAAAAAATAGGGAATAGCCAAATCTTTCTGTATTTTTCCATGAAAACCGCCCAATTTTGCATTTCTATTTGGACTTTATCATTTTTGCGTGTTGCTGTATTTTTGCATAGCCATTCATATATATGGTTTCTTCTGGCGCGGTCATTTGCTCCCTTTCCTGGTATTCTTAAAATTAACATAACTTTACATTTCTGTCAATCGTTTGCCAATTCCCTGTCAATACTGTAACATACCCGCAACATAGCCGTAACATAGCCGCAACATAAGCGCAACATTATCGTAACATAAATCGGTCAAAATGCGGTCAAAAAGCCGTTTTTAAGCAGGAAGTTTCTTGCTGAATTGTTAAAATAATAAAATGTCCACCTTCTTCCTAAACATCCTTTCCTGCTCCATTTCCTGCACTATTGTCCGTTGTGCTGTCCTCCCTATGGTTTCAGCAGTGCAGTGTTCACACTATGAATGAACCATACGGTTGGGAGCCGTAGCCCAGTAGAACATCGTGTACCACTTGTGTATATTGAAAAAAAATCGTACCTTTGCAAAAAAGTTATTCTATGCGAATGTCTTATATCCTTTTGTATTATCTCGTGGAAAAATAGATGTTTGCCGCGTGTGGCACTGGCGTAAATGTGGAGCAAGGCGCATACATAGACAATGGTAAGGCGACCCATGCAGGCAATTGGATAGAGACGGGAAGGATTATTTGTGGCATTATAAACATACATTGAAATGAAAGTCTTATTTATAGCAGCCGACAAAGGGGGGCATTTTACGCCTTTCATAGAAGAACAGATGCAAGCATTGGTGGACAATACCCCCTTGCAGGCAGAGGATATTATCTGTTTCCCCGTGCGCGGGAAAGGTATATTAGGCTATATGAAAGAGTTGCCACGCTTGAGAGAGACGATACGGACAGAGCGTCCGGACGTGGTTCACGCCCACTATGGGCTATGCGGGCTGTTGGCAAATTTGCAGCGCAGCGTACCCGTCGTGACTACCTACCATGGTTCGGATATCAATGACAAGCGGGTGCGCTTGTTTTCGGAGATGGCGATGGTGCTTTCTGAGCAAAACATCTTTGTCTCACGTGCCACTATGTGTAAAACCGTTGTGCGACCATCGCACGCGCGGCTTGTACCCTGTGGGGTGGATTTCACAGCCGAACAGCAGTATTCACAGACCGATGCCCGAAAAGAAATGAATATACAGCAAGACCAGATGATGGTGCTGTTCGCGGGGGCGTTTTCCAATGCGGTAAAAGACCCTGCGTTGGCAAAGGAGAGTGTGGCGTATTTCAATCAGGAATATGCAGGCGACGCGCCAGCGATGTTGAAAGAATTGAAAGGATATACACGCAAGGAAGTCAATCTCCTCTTGTGTGCAGCAGACTGTCTGTTGCTTACCAGTCATGCAGAGGGGAGTCCGCAGATTATCAAAGAGGCATTGGCTTGCGGCTGTCCCATTGTTTCGGTGGATGCAGGAGACGTACGTGAGCGGATTGCCGATATGCCCGACTGCTATGTCTGCCGCTCGCGTGAGCCAAAGGAAATAGCAAGGCTCTTGACCGAGATACAGCAATTATCACACGAACAGGGAACTCAAAAAAGAAAGCAGCGTCAGGCGACCATGCGCCAATACTTAGTGGACAACCTGCTGACAAACGCCCAAGTGGCAAGGGTGCTGTACCAAATCTATGAGCGTGTCTTGAATGGTTGATTATTCTTTTATACCAAGAACGAAGAGCAAAAAATCAGGCAGTACAGTTTCCCACACATCCCACGTGTGTTTTCCTTCCGCCCAACCCATCTTGTATGGAAGATGGTGTTTCTCCAAGTAGCGCGCAAATTGCTTGGTTTCTGGTCGGAATGCGTCTCTATCGCCCACTGTTATCCAGTAAAAAGGCATATCCTCGCCGGGAAGAGGGTATTCGCTGCAATGCAGGACGGGAGAAAACAGTCCGACAACGCTGCAACGTGCCGTATCCACAAGGTTTAAGGCTTGGCGTGCCCCAGACGAGAGACCCGCAATGAAACGCTGCGAACGGTCTTGTGCGATGGGGAAATTTTCTTCTATATATGCCATCATGGTAGGGAAGATTTGTTCAAAACGCCCTCTACGCAAGTCATCGTACCGCGTAAATATACGATTGTACTGATCCTCACGGCTTCGCGTGAAACAGTAGGGCATCACGATGATGGGGGGGACAATGGCTTGGATGCCTATCAGACTATCAACTGTGCTACACACCTTGCCTTTCTCTACCCATGATGCGTGATTTCCGCGAATGCCGTGAAAGAGGTATAGCACAGGATACCCCTCTTCCGGACAAGGGGTGATGGGATGGTACACGTTCATAGCAGGCGTGCTGTCTGTGGCGGCAAGTTCTATGATATAGCCTTGTGCGCGAGTACACACACATAGCGAAATCAGTACACAAAACAGCATATAGCGGAAAACATTCATAGCGGTTTAGGGAGCGTTCTGTGTGTTACTTCTTTGCGTTGATGGCATCTTGGAACATCTGCACACATTGCCGCACCGATGCCTCCAAGGTATATTCCAGCCCTTTCTTCGCATATGCAGTTTCCATACGCTCCTTCTCTTCGGGATGCTCCAACCAATAGTCTATCTTACGTGCCAGATCTGCCGCATCGCCCGCTTGAAATAGACTGCGTTCATCCAATGCGAATTGTCGGGTGGCGCTTTTCTTGCTGTCCGAGATCACAGGTACTAATCCTGTTGCAAAGGCTTCGATACACGATATGGCTTCGCTTTCCATATCGCTGGAATGAACGTACAGGTCGGTTTCACCCAAGAGACTTATTAGGTCGTGCTGATTGAGATAGACGAACATCGGTGGGTGTTTCAGACGCTTGCCCAAGCGTTTGTAGAAACGCTCCAAAGGGCCTTTCCCTGCGAATACAATTTGGATTCTATCGGCATATTTCGATTTGCAGGCGGCTCTGATAATCAAGTCCTGACGCTTCTCGCGTGCCAATCTCCCCACCATGGTAATGACGATGGTATCCTGTTCTGTCAGTTTCTTATGTTTCTGTCGCAGGCAAAAGGCATCGCTGATTCCGTTAGAGATTGCTCGAATGTCGCCTTTGTAAGCATGTGCCAGCATCTCTTGCCGCATAAACTCGCTGGGGCAGTGAACAAACCCGAACTTGTCGTATATGCCGCAACGCCACATCGCATATAGCGCACCTGTCATCACCCTACTTTTCCCCAGGCGCACGGCGCTCAGCAAGTTCTCGGGTTGGATATGAAAAGCCGCTGTAGCAGGCTTGTCCATTGCTTTGATTACTTGTGCGGTGCGGTAGGTCAGCATAAAAGGCATCATACAGTGAACCACATCCGCCCATGCCACGGCATCGTTCACCACACGCATATCCACTTTGGAGAAATGGAAATCGTTGGCACGCACCAAGCCATCTACAATCGGCAGGTGATACTCTTCCAGGCGAAACATATCGGGTTCCTCTTTTGTGCTGGTTCCCAATACTTTCACTATATGCCCTTGCCGTCGTAGTTCCGCGGCAAAGCGGCGGCAACTGATGGTTGTTCCGTTGTTCGAGGAGATATAATCGTCAATCACTAACAGTATCTTCATAAAAATCGGGTTTACTCGTGATGGTAAGGTTCGTTGCGCAAAATGGTCATAGCACGGTATATCTGCTCTACAAAGAAGAGTCGAACCATTTGGTGCGAGAAGGTCATCTGACTAAGGGAAATCTTGCCGTTGGCGCGTGCATAGACAGCAGGCGAGAAACCATACGGTCCACCTATGGCAAAAACGATGTCTTTTCCTGTCAACATCTTTTTCTGTAAATAGTCTGCGAATTGGGTCGAGCGGTATTCATGCCCATGCTCGTCCAATAGGATTAAATCGGCAGTGGAGGGCAATGCTTTGAGAATCAAATCTCCCTCCATGATTTTTTGCTGTTCTTCCGTCAGTGCTTTGGCGTGTTTTAATTCGGGTAGCACCTCAATAGAAAACGGTATATAGTGTTTGAGCCTTTCCTGATAGTCCTGAATGAGGGAACTCAAACGTATATCGGTGGTTTTACCTACTACAATTAAACAAATCTTCATATCTGTTCATTCAACCATCTTGTTTTGCTAAACTTATATCAAAAACTGTGCTAACTTTGAGGTTTTGCGAACAATAATGTTGAAAACGAAAGAAAAGGAAACTTTATTTGTATTTTAGACAATCTTTTTTAGGTTTTGCTTTTTTGCGTAACGATGCAGTTCCTCCTATGGCAGACCGAGTGCTGTGATAAGAGAGCGTATTGATTAGAATGGGAGAGAAAAGGATGGCATCCGTTTAGGTCAATTCCAGCCGCAATACGCGGATAGGTCTATGTGCATCGGCAGGTATGGTCGCATCGAAACAAACCTCTCCTGTTGGATGAAATCCACATTTCTCCATGACGCGTCCAGATGCTGGATTGTCTCTGAAATGCCCTGATATGAGCGAGTGTACGAAATGCCGTCGCGCGTGTTCGATGACAATCTGCAATGCTTCGGTGCATATACCTCGTCCCCAAAACGGTTTCGCAATCCAGTAGCCCACGGTGGGCTCGTTGGCGCGAGCGGGTAGGGCGCAATCGCATGACGAACCATATCCTATCGCCCCGATAGGGTGGGATACATCTTCTTTGAGTACAATAGCCCAGGTCGTATCGTTGCGAAATACGGTGCGGATGATTTGCAGACTTTCCTCTTCCGACTGATGGGGAGCCCATCCTGCGCGTGAGCCTATATCGGGGTCGGATGCGTATTGGTATAAGGTGGGTGCATCACTGTCTTGCCAGGGACGAAGGAGAATACGGTTGCTCATAGTTGTGAAGGATTAAGTGTTGTTTGCAGTATATAAAACCTTACCATTTCTTAGGCGGTTTGCGCGTTCGCGGGGCGATAGGGCTACCTATGGTACGTACGGGAGGGATAAACGCATTTTCATAGTGTACGGCATCCAGTACCTCATGCGTTTCGGGGTGTAGTAGTATGCCAATCACGTCCAATCGGACGTATTTGTCTATGTTGTAATGCCTCACGTACGCGTTGGCGGCCACTATCAGGTTGCGTTTCTTGGTGTCATCCACATACTCTGCGGGTGTCTTTCCGCCAAATAGAGTAGTGCGTGTCTTCACCTCCACAAACACGATTTCCCGTTTGTTTTCGGCAATGATATCCACTTCCAAATGTCCCATTCGCCAGTTATGGGCGACTATTTTCAACCCTTTCTTGCGGAGCATACCCGTAGCGATAGTCTCGCCTGCCGTACCTATATCATTGTGTGTGGCCATGGTGTCCGTCGTTTGTCTTGCCGTAGGGAAGCCGCTTGTTGCCTTGCGTGTTGGAGATGCCGGTTGCCTTATTCCACGGTCACTGATTTGGCGAGGTTGCGTGGCTGATCTACATCGCTGCCTTTCACCACAGCGATATGGTATGCCAATAGTTGCAGGGGTATCACGGTCAGTAACGGGGTCAGGCATTCCGCTGTCTCTGGTACGGTAATCGTAAAGTCCGACATGTTATGTACCAGCACATCTCCTTCTGTTACCACGCTAATCACGCGCCCTTTGCGGGCTTTTATCTCTTGAATGTTCGATACCACTTTCTCGTATGTGCCGCAGTGCGGTGCGATGACCACGACGGGCATCTCCTGCGATATGAGGGCTATCGGTCCATGCTTCATCTCGGCTGCGGGATAGCCTTCTGCGTGGATGTAGCTGATTTCTTTTAGCTTGAGTGCTCCTTCCATGGCTACGGGATAGTTGTAGCCTCGTCCCAAGTAGATGAAGTTTTGCGCGTAGGTAAAGGTCTTTGCAAATTCCGCTATTGCCGCGTCCTGTTGCAATACCTTGCTGATTTTGTTGGGTATCTCGCCTAATTCTTTCACGATGTGCAGGTATTTACTTTCGTCTATCGTCCCTTTTGCACGTCCTATGCAGAGGGCAAGCATGGTGAGTGCGGTTACCTGCGCGGTGAATGCCTTTGTGGAGGCAACGCCAATCTCTGGTCCCACGTGGGTGTAGCAGCCGCTGTCCGACACGCGCGGTATGGAAGCACCCACCACATTGCATATGGAGAATATGAATGCTCCTTGTGCTTTGGCAAGTTGTATGGCGGCGAGGGTGTCGGCTGTCTCACCCGACTGGGATATGGCAACCACGATATCGTCTTTGTTGATGACGGGTTTGCGGTAGCGAAACTCGCTGGAATATTCCACTTCTACGGGTATGCGTGCAAACTCTTCTATGGCGTACATGGCTATTAGTCCCGCGTGCCATGATGTACCGCAGGCGGTGATGATGATACGCTTGGCGTGGATGAAGCGGTCTTTGTTGTCTATAAATCCAGATAGTGCGATGTTGTTTTGTGCCACATTCACGCGCCCGCGCATCGAATCGGACAAGGTGCGAGGTTGCTCATAAATCTCTTTGAGCATAAAGTGCGGGTAGCCCCCTTTCTCCAATTGCGACAGGGTCAGTTCCAGTTTTTTTATCTCGGGTGTCTTTTGCACATTACCTATCGTGGTGATGTCCAAAGGCTTACCGCATTCTATGCGCACCACTTCCTCATCGTCTATATAGACCACCTTATCCGTGTATTCCACAATCGGGCTTGCGTCCGAGGCGATGAAATACTCCTCTTCGCCAACGCCCACCACCAACGGACTTCCTTTACGTGCAGCAACCAATATGTTTGGATGGTTTCGGTCCAATACCGCGATGGCGTATGCGCCCACCACTTGGTTGAGTGCCAGTTGCACCGCTGTTTTCAAGTCTACTTTGTCCGTATGCATGGTATATTCTATCAGTTGCACCAACACTTCCGTGTCGGTTGCCGATTTGAAGGTGTAGCCATGCTGTTGCAGTCCTTGTTTGAGCACGGAATAGTTTTCTATGATGCCGTTGTGGATGATAGCCAGTTCTTCCGATTCGGAATAGTGTGGGTGGGCATTTACGGTGCTGGGTTCGCCGTGCGTAGCCCAGCGTGTGTGTGCAATCCCGATGTGTGCACGCACGTCTTTGTCTTGGGCATACGCCTCCAATTCCGCCACTTTCCCTTTGGCTTTATAGATGTTGAGATGCCCTTCTGGGTTTATCAGTGCCACACCGGCGCTGTCGTAGCCACGATATTCCAAACGGTGTAAGCCTTTTATCAGTATGGGATACGCCTCACGCTTGCCTATATATCCTACAATTCCACACATAGTATAAATGGATTAGTTTTTTTGATGTTTCTTTTTTAATGTAAATAGGGTTGTTCCCTGCTGGTTGAATGAAGAATGCTTCAATCCTATAAGTATAGGATTACTCGTTGTTTGTGTTAAAAATAGGTATGAACACAAAGCAAAGTATTAAAATTTCTACCATTGTCCTTCCGATGTCCTCAAAGTATTCTGATTGTTCCACGAGCGGTCAGATATTATTCCATATTATTCTCAAAAATTAAAAAGGCGCAGACTTTTTGATTTTTGAAGAGGAAGAATGACGGAGCGTTTAATGCGCGTAGCGCATTCTTTAAGCGTAGTCCATTCTGACGAAGCGGTCAGGTCGGGGTTAGGTGGCGGATTGTTCCACGGTATATAGCACCGATATTGTTAGCAATTTTTATACATTTTGTGCTTATAGGATATGATGTATGATGCTGAATACGATAAGAACGCTATTCGTTCCACTATTGGAGTAATGTATCGGCATATCTGTTCCTTTGGGGGTAAACCGTTTTCTCGATGTCCCCCAAGGTGCTTTCCGCTGTCCTTACGGGTTCAATAGCCGACAAGTAGCCGACAAGTAGCGGACAAGTAGCGGACAAGTAGCGGACAAGTAGCGGACAAGTAGCCGACAAGTAGCCGACAAGTAGCCGACAACTCAACCCCATATATAGCAAGACCTTATGTAATGCATACTACCACCTTCGTACAATTTTGTCATATACCTTGCGTTTCTCCACCCTGCGCTGCTTTGCGTCGCGGGACGCATCCTGTTGTTTTCAGCCCATATATCGTCTTTCCAAAAAATGACAGATACGTGCCATCGCTTCGGTAGTTTGTTCTATGGAGGCGAATGCCGAGAAACGGACGTACCCTTCTCCCTCCGAGCCGAAACCCACGCCTGGCGTGCATACCACTTGGCAGTTCTCCAATAGCAGGTCAAAAAACGCCCAGGAATCTATTTGCTTGGGTGTCTGCACCCATACGTAGGGGGCGTCCGTACCTCCATATACCCTTAGTCCGCTATGGTTCAGTGCCTCGCGTATATGCTGTGCGTTGGACATATAGCCCTTTATCTGTTCCATAGCCTGTGCATGTCCTTTCTCGTTCAATATGGCTTGTGCGCCTCGCATGGAGATATAACTTGTGCCGTTGTATTTGGTACATTGCCGTCGGTACCATAGTGCGTTCAGTGCTACTTTCTCCCCCGCAGCGTTTATGCCGTTCAGTGCTTTTGGAACAATCGTATAGCCACAGCGCACGCCCGTGAATCCTGCCGTCTTGCTGAAACTGCGCACTTCGATGGCGCATTCCTTCGCCCCCTCTATCTCGTAGATGCTGTGCGGCACGTTCTCGCTTTGTATGAATGCTTCGTAGGCAGAATCAAAGATAATCAGCGATTGGTGTTCCCGCGCATAATCCACCCATTCTTTCAGTTGCCCGTACGACAGGGCGGTTCCTGTGGGGTTGTTGGGAGAACATAGATAGATGACATCTGCCACTTGCCCTTCTTCGGGAGGTGCAGGACAAAAACCGTTCTCTGCATTGGCGGGTATCATGATGAGTTTCGACCAGGTGTTTTCGTGCCATACGCCTGCGCGACCTGCCATCACGTTGGTATCTACATACGCAGGATACACAGGATTCGTGATGGCTACTGTGTTGTCTGTTCCCAAAATGTCGCTTAGGTTGCCCAAGTCGCTCCCCGCCCCGTCCGACACGAATACCTCATCTGCGTCAATGCGGATGCCACGGCGGCGATAGTCAAACTCGGCTATCTGTTCGCGGAACCATTTAGGTCCTTCTTCCAATCCGTACCCGTGGAAGGTTTCTGTATGGGCTTGTTCTTCCACGGCACGGTGCATCGCCTCTATCACGGCAGGAGCGAGTGGTCCCTGCACATCGCCCACACCCAAGCGTATGATTGCTGCATTGGGATGCTTTTGGCGGTAATCCTCCGTACGCCGCACTATTTCCGTGAACAGGTATGCTGTCTGCAAAAGGCAGAAATTGCTATTGACGCGAACCATTTTTGTAGGTATTCAAAAATCTACTTTATATCATTTTGAGCGACAAAGGTACTGCTTTTTGCGGATATATGCAAGAAACTGTATAGAAAATATCTATTTTGTAAGCCATTTGTTGCATTAAAATAGGTATAAATTAGAGATGGAAATATTAAAATTTACTTTCGATGCCCACCAATATCCTACGAGTGTACCTCACGGGTCATCTACGGGTCATCTACGGGTCATCTACGGGACAGGTAGTGGTTAGGTAGCACATTTTTCTATGGTAAGAATGGCTTGTTTTGTTATTGTTTTTTTTATTTTGCTTTCGTCGCATTATGTATGCCCTTGAAACCAATAAAATTACATTTTAAATTCCACCAACGGGTTATTTTGGAGTAAAAGTGTAGCCGTATTTTGCATCGATATGCCCCCTGTGTCTCGATCCATAGTATCGCACCAATGCCTGTGTAGGCAGATAGCCGCTATCGGTCTATGCCCCTTACAGTTCGCAGCGCAAAAAGGCAACGTGTAAAACAGTATGCCGTCCGATTCGTATCAAGTATCGGGTATCTAATGTTGCGTATCGAGTCTTGCGTATCGAGTATCAAGTATTGAGTATTGAGTGTTAAGTCTCGGGTTGCGAGTATTGCGTATCGAGTATTTGGGCTATTGCTTTTATCTTTCTACTATGATTTTTCCCGTGAACACTTCGTTTGCTTCTCCCGACATGATGATATGCCCATCATCCTGTATTTGAATATATAAATCACCGCCCAAGAGATGTACCACACAGTTTTGTTCCACCATTCCCAAATGGTATGCTGCTGCCACGCTGGCGCATGCGCCTGTGCCGCATGCCATAGTCTCGCCGCTACCTCTTTCCCACACGCGCATCTGTATCTCATTGCGGTTGAGTACATATAAAAACTCCACGTTAGTGCCGTTGGGAAAGATGGACGCATGGGCTATTGTCTCCCCTATGTGGTGTATCGCCAGTGTATCGATAGGGGCGTTGTGAAACAGCACCGCGTGCGGGTTGCCCATGTCCACGCCTATGAAATCCTGCCGATGTAGTCCCGTGAAGGGAAACGCATCCAATGTCTCTATGTCTCTTGGTATTCCCATATCCACGGAAACCGATTGCACCCTTTCTTCCTCTATGTGCAGTTGCATCGTGCGTACCCCTGCCCGTGTTTCTAAACGGATATGCGTCTTGTCTGTCAGTTTGTGTTCATAGACATATTTGCCAATACAGCGCGTGGCATTACCGCACATCTCCGCCTCCGAGCCGTCTGCATTGAATATGCGCATGCGGAAATCACAGTTGTCGCTATGTAGCAGTAGCACAATGCCGTCTCCGCCTATGCCTCTGTGCCGGTCGCTACATTGGCGTGCTATGGTAGCCCAGTCTATCTTATCTATGTGCTTTTCGCTGAATGGAGAGTAGGGTGGAGGGGTATTTGTTTTAACGAAATCGAAATAGATATAGTCGTTTCCCAAACCATGCATTTTGGTAAACCGTAATGTCGTTTTTGCCATATTTATATCAATGAATGACCCAATCAATCGCTCAATCACTCAACGCATCAATGCTCCAATGAGCAAATCAATGCTTCCATAATGCATCAATGAGTACATTGGAGAGACTCCATAAATGCCTCAATGAGTGCGTCGGTGAATCCATGGATGAATGGATGCCTCAATACGTTTGTGTAAGGTGTTTGTATAAAGCACTACGAGCGACCCATATGTTGGTGGGTCGCTCGTATGATAATCTACGAAATCTTATCCGCCGAAGTTGTCGAAGCGAATCATATCGTCTTCCACGCCCAAGGAGTGGAGTAAATCGACTACGGTCTTCGACATCATAGGAGGACCGCAGAGATAGTACTCAATGTCTTCGGGAGCGTCATGCTGTTTGAGATAGGTGTCGCCCATCACAGGTGCAATGAAGCCTGCCGTATATTTCACGCCTAATGCATCTGCTTTTGGGTCTGGACGGTCGAGTGCCAGGTGGAAGTGGAAATTGGGGTATTCCTTTTCCAATGCGAGGAAGTCTTCCATAAAGAACACTTCGTCGATGGCGCGTGCGCCGTAGAAATAGTGCATCTCGCGGTCGCGTGTGTGGAGGGTCTTGAGCATATGCATGATTTGCGCGCGTAGCGGTGCCATACCTGCGCCACCACCTACCCATATCATCTCGCGCTTCGAGTCAAATACAGGGTGGAAATCACCGTAAGGGCCCGACATCGTTACCTTATCTCCTGGTTTGAGTGAGAAGATATAGGTGGATGCAATACCGCAGGGGACATCTTGGAAGCCAGGACCTTGCTCTTTGGGCTTGAATGGCGGGGTCGCGATGCGGACGGTCAGCGTGATGATGTCGCCTTCGTCAGGGTAGTTCGCCATAGAGTATGCACGGATAGTAGGCTCGGTGTTTTTCTGGTGCAGACCGAACAAACCGAATTTCTCCCATGCAGGTACGTATAGATCGCCAATCAACTCACGGTCATAATCCTTGTAATAGATGTCGTATGCCGGGATTTTAATCTGTGCATACGAGCCAGGGATGAAGTCCATATGCTCTCCTGGGGGCAGTTGCACTTTGAACTCTTTGATAAACGTGGCTACGTTCTTGTTGGAAATGACGGTGCATTCCCATTCTTTCACGCCAAGCACCGACTCATCCATCTTCAAGTTCAGGTCGTTTTTCACTTTCACTTGGCAGCCTAAACGCCAGTGTTCTTTCTGTTGCTTACGGGTGAAATGCACGGTCTCGGTAGGCAGTATTTCTCCACCGCCTTCCAATACCTGGCATTTGCACTGTCCGCACGAGCCTTTTCCGCCGCAGGCGGAGGGCAGATGCACGCCCGCAGCACCCATCGCATTCAGCAGCGACCCACCCGCAGGCACGTGGTACTCCTTGTCGCCGTTGATGACCACTTTCACATCCCCTGATGGCACGAGATATTTCTTCGCCACCAAGAGGATGATTACCAACAGTAGGATTACTGCCAGAAAGACGCCTACTGCATAAAGAATTGCTATACTATTCATTGTTATTAAATTTATATATCCATTTTCATATTCTCAACGGTATACATATACTACGTTTGCGCCATAGCACTTACTGGTCCATTCATTTTTGCGAATGTAATTGTATCTTATCCAATCGCTATCTACTATTGGATTGATATACAATAATGTGTCTCCATTCGTTGTCGTAAATAGCATATCCCTAAAAATGGCTTTGGGATAAATGGAGCCACCAATAGTGTCGTTCAACTCATCTAAATGTAGTATTTTCTGTTCGGAACTGCCTATTCTGACCTCATTGATATTTTCTGCCGTCATATAAAATGTTCGGTAGTGGCATACCACAGAATCGTTACTCTTGTTGAGTATATAGTACATAAAGTCTGGTTCACAGGGGTCTGGTCCGGGAAGACAACTCTGTAACGACAACAATGCAACGCAACTGAGGATAAAATGATGTGGTTTCATACTATTAGTGATATACGTTACGAATATGTTCTTTATCACCTTCGCTCAAATGGTCTCTTTGCCCTATAAAAGTACTACCATCCTTTTTGGTCATTGTAGGGGCTCCATTTTTAGAGCCAGCCTTACTACCATACAACATAATGGATTCAAAATCAAATGAGCCGTATGTAGACACTGAGGTTTCCAAGAATTTATGAAACTGAATCTTTGCAGAAGTTTCCATATTTTCGTAGTGAACGTTGATATAGCAGTCTCTATCAGGACGACACTGCTCATGTTCCAATGTTAAAGTATGTCCTAATTCGTGCAGGCAAGTTCCTCTTATATTGTCCTGATCTGGGTTGATGTGAACATAAGCCCAAGGTACGGCACCTAATGATGAAACTCCTAATGTACTGCCGCTGACGTTATCCGAAATACATACGTGATAGTTGCACCCAATTCCCCAAGAGAATCTATTCCATCCATTGTCTTTTATTTCCACGAAACGGATAGCCCATGAGATGGAGTATCTTAGATATTCAGTCCGCTGAAGCACATGAATGCCATCGCCATCAGACCTACGGTGATAAAGGTGATACCCAATCCTTGCAGGGGTTTCGGCACTTCGTTATACTCCATTTTCTCGCGGATACCAGCCAAGCACACAATCGCTAATAGCCAGCCAAGACCCGAGCCGAATGCGTATGCAAATGCATCGCCGATGTTGGCAATCGCTTTCACATTTTCGGGATCGAGGATGATACGCTGTTGCATAAAGAGCGAGCCACCCATGATGGCGCAGTTCACGGCTATCAGCGGGAGGAAGATACCCAAGGACGCGTATAGCGAGGGCGAATATTTCTCCACCACCATCTCCACCAATTGCACGATAGCGGCAATCACGGCGATAAAGAGGATGAACGACAGGTAGCCCAATCCTAATGGATTGAGTACATACACCTGCAACAGGTAGTTCACGGGCAGGGTGATGAGCAGCACGAATGTCACGGCTACGCCCAATCCCGCACTGGTTTTCACATCTTTTGATACGGCGAGATACGAACACATACCCAAAAAGTATGCGAAAATCATGTTGTCAGCAAATATGCTGCGAACAAATAGACTTAATGCGTGTTCCATATTACTTCTTCTCCTCTTTGTTTAAGCCACGATGAGCCCATATTACACATGCTACCAATATCAATGCCATGGCGGGCATCATCATCATACCGCAGTTTTCATATACGCCGCCGTTGGCGATATACCAACTCTCGGGAATGACGCGGAAGCCGAGCAACGTACCCGAGCCGAGCAACTCGCGGAAGAATGCCACAATCACCAAAATCAGTGCGTAGCCGAAGCCGTTGCCCAGACCATCCAGGAACGAGTCCCACACTTTGTTGGTCATAGCGAATGCCTCCAAGCGTCCCATAAGGATACAGTTGGTGATAATCAGTCCGATATATACG
>X363_Desmarests_Spiny_Pocket_Mouse__coassemble_515_pt1 | contig 23038 bp, 16 predicted proteins | sample X363_Desmarests_Spiny_Pocket_Mouse__metabat2_low_PE_030 | metagenome-assembled genome bin X363_Desmarests_Spiny_Pocket_Mouse
ATTTGGTTAGTCCAAGAAAACCTTTGATGCAATCTTTTAATGACTTGAAACGGCGGTGCGTATCGCCGTTCTTTGTAAGTATAGGTGTGTAGATGTGAGCAACCGTTTCGATAAGTGCGATTGCGCCTCCGTACTTTTGCTCCAACGATTCAATCATATCCCTCTTTTTCTCATCAGTAAGAGACTCGTGATAGGTCGCAAAACGCTCATTCATAAGAACTTTTGTCGAAAATTCAATCTCTTTGCTCATACTTATTTGTTTCAAAAAATGGTTATTTCCGTTTTCGTTTGATTAGGTTATGGCATTTCTGGGGCTTGCTCGTTGTCGGCTGCCTCGTCCTGCGACTGCCCTTCTGCCTCCTCCGTTTCATCCTCTTTATCCAAAGCAATTTGCATTTTCTGCAAAGTGGACGAAAGGCGTTCTATGGTTTTTCTATTACTATGCTCACGTTGTTTCAGTGCGTCCAACTCCTCTGCAAGCCTGTTTTGTTCTCGTAAGATTGTTGCAACATCGTTCATATAGCACCGCTGCCGTTTCTCAAACTCAAACGACATAGATTTGAGGTCGCTGATAGAGCGTTCATACTCCAAACATTTCCGAGAAAGGATATTGGTTTTGTCAATGTAGAAAGCGAGAACGATTGCGAGAACGGCAAACATAACAAAAAGAATAATACACAGCGTAATCATAACTTGTTGGTAGTTTAATTGGTAATACGTTTGCAAAATTACTGCTTTATGGTAGTATAGAAAAATTTTGCACAAGTTTTTTTTCTATCAAAAAAAGCAGAAAATTTGGATATACGGCAAAAAAAATGTACCTTTGCAAGCAGTTTATAAGAGTGATGTAAAAGTGGCAAAAGTACGCGTTTTTTGACAAAGTCGAATAATTGTTTTAGAATAAAACTTTACATAGCAACACAACAGATTGATTATAAACAATTTATTTGAAATATATCAAATACTTTTCGTATCTTTGCAACGCGTTTTGTGGGGCATTTTGTATGGAAAATGCGGCTTGATTTAGATGAGCGATTCAATTATTAAATCTACAAGAATATGGAATTCAAGTATGCACCAATGTTTCAGGTGGGTAAAGATGAAACGGAATACTACCTGCTGACCAAAGACTATGTGTCGTTAGGTGAGTTTGAAGGGCATCCAATGCTGAAGGTAGCTCCTGAGGGACTTACTTTGATGGCGCAGCAAGCGTTCCATGATGTCAGTTTCCTGCTTCGTCGTTCGCACAATGAACAGGTGGCAAAGATCTTGCGTGATCCAGAGGCAAGTGCAAATGACAAGTATGTTGCACTGACCTTCTTGCGTAATGCGGAGGTTTCCTCCAAGGGTATGTTGCCGCTTTGCCAGGATACGGGTACGGCTATCATACATGGCGAGAAGGGGCAACAGGTATGGACGGGATTTTGCGATGAAGAGGCATTGAGCAAAGGCGTGTTCAATACCTATACGACGGACAACTTGCGCTATTCGCAGAACGCGCCTCTTTCTATGTACGAAGAGGTCAATACCAAATGTAACTTGCCTGCGCAGATTGATATTGAGGCTACGGAAGGTATGGAATACCATTTCCTTTGCGTGACCAAAGGTGGCGGTTCGGCTAACAAGACTTATCTCTATCAAGAGACCAAGGCACGTATCCAAAACGCAGGTACGTTGATTCCTTTCCTCGTGGAGAAGATGAAAAGCCTTGGCACAGCAGCATGCCCTCCTTACCATATTGCGATTGTTATCGGTGGTACTAGTGCAGAGAAGAACCTCCTGACCGTCAAGTTGGCATCCACTCATTACTATGATAGCCTGCCGACTACGGGCGACGAGACGGGGCGTGCGTTCCGTGATATAGAGTTAGAGCAGCAACTGCTGCAAGAAGCCTATAAGATTGGCTTGGGGGCGCAGTTTGGCGGTAAGTATATGGCACACGATGTACGCGTAGTGCGTCTGCCACGTCACGGTGCGTCCTGCCCTATCGGGTTAGGTGTCAGTTGCTCTGCTGACCGTAATATCAAGTGCAAGATCAATAAGGATGGTATCTGGATAGAGAAGATGGATACGAATCCCGCCTCTTTGATTCCAGAAGAGTTGCGCAATGCAGGAGAGGGCGATGCGGTACGTATTGACCTCAACCAGCCGATGGCAGATGTTTGCAGGATATTGACCCAGTATCCTATCGGCACACGTCTTTCGCTCAATGGTACTATCATTGTCGGACGCGACATTGCACACGCGAAGATTAAGGCACGCTTGGATGCGGGTGAGCCGATGCCTGAGTATCTCAAAAATCACCCTATCTATTATGCAGGACCTGCCAAGACGCCTGCGGGTATGGCTTGCGGCTCTATGGGGCCTACCACAGCAGGACGTATGGATCCGTATGTAGATGAGTTCCAAGACCACGGTGGCTCGCTTATCATGCTTGCAAAGGGCAACCGGTCTATTGATGTTACCAATGCTTGCCAGAAACATGGCGGTTTCTATTTAGGCTCTATCGGTGGCCCTGCGGCTATCTTGGCACAAGAGAACATCAAGTCCATCGAATGTGTGGAATATCCTGAATTGGGCATGGAGGCGATATGGAAGATTGAGGTAGCGAATTTCCCTGCTTTCATCTTGGTGGACGATAAGGGCAACGATTTCTTCAAGCAGTTGAAACCCTGTGCAGGTTGCACTATCTTGCAGTGAGATCAATAAGGAGTGGGCATAGTGAATAGAAGAAAAAAGGACGGTTTCTGGCACCGCATACTGCATAAGTATCGTTTATCTATTGTGGACGAGTCCAACTTGAATGAGTTAGGACACGTTCGCCTCAATGGTTTCGGTGCGTTCAGTATCTTTTTTTTGCTTTTCTTACTGACGATTGCGTTGCTGTCCGTTCTGATTATTTACACGCCCATCCGCAATGTGTTGCCTGGGTATAGTGAAAGCATCCGCCAGCAGTTGATTGTAGAGTCTGCGCGTGTGGATTCCTTGGCTGCAAATCTTGCGTTACAACGACAGTATCTGACAATCATCCAGCAGGTTACAGCGGGAACTGTGCCGTCTGATACAGTACAGAGTCTGGATTCTTTGCAAATCGTGATGCGTGAGCAACTCTTGGAGGCGAAAAATGAAGCCACGGCAGAGTTTGTGGCGCAGTATGAAGCAAAGGAAAAGGATTATTTACAACTGTTTGCTTCGAACCCTGCGCAGCAGGTTGTCAGTATGTTTCGTCCTGTACATGGCGTCGTGGAACGTTCGGCTACGCCTGAAACCCATCAATATGGAGTACTGGTGCGCGCGTTGGAGAACGAGAATGTCACGGCGATTATGCCAGGAACGGTCATTCATGTATCGCACGAGTTGGATGGAGCGTTTACCGTTATGCTTCAGCATCAGGATTACCTTAGCGTGTATCGCCATATCGGTAAGCCATTGAAGGACGTTGGCGCACGTGTGCGCACGGGGGAGAGCATAGCCTTGCTCGGAGCGCAGGCTATGGTGGAGTTTGAATTGTGGAAGAATGGAGTATGGGTCAATCCAGAGGAGGTCATTGCGTTTTAATTGATGGGAAAAGTCGTATGAGAAAGCAAATCGCCATATTAGGTTCTACGGGTAGTATCGGTACGCAAACCTTGGATGTCATTCGCTCCAATCAAGACCGCTTTGAAGTGTACGCGCTGTGTGCATATCGGAGCGTTGATTTGCTCGTGCGTCAGGCGCGTGAGTTTCATCCTGAGGTCGTGTGTATTGGCGATGAAAGTTTGTATCAGACCGTATGCGACAGCCTAAGTGATTTGCCTATCAAGGTGTGGGCTGGTGCAGACGTCATAGCGCAGATGGTTGCTTTGCCGAGTATTGATATCGTGGTAGCCGCTATGGTGGGATATGCAGGTCTGCATCCGACCATCGAGGCCATCAAGGCCGGGAAGACTATCGCACTGGCAAACAAGGAGACCCTTGTTGTGGCAGGTGAATTGATATGCCGTCTGGCAGAGGAGTACCATGCGCCTATATTGCCTGTTGATAGTGAGCATTCGGCTATTTTCCAATCGCTTGTTGGCGAATCACATAGTGAGATCGAGAAGATTTTGCTCACAGCGAGCGGAGGTCCGTTCCGTACGTTCTCATTGGCGCAGATGGCACATGTCACGGCAGCGGATGCGCTCCGTCATCCCAACTGGGATATGGGGGCAAAGATTACGATCGACTCTGCTACTATGATGAACAAGGGTTTTGAGGTCATAGAGGCGAAGTGGCTGTTTGGAGTGCCTGTGGAGAAGGTGCAGGTATTGGTGCATCCGCAGTCTCTTGTCCATTCTGCGGTGCAGTTTACAGACGGTGCCGTTAAGGCGCAGTTAGGTGCGCCAGACATGCGCCTGCCTATCCAGTACGCTCTCACGTATCCCGAGCGTTTGCCGAGCCAGTTTCCGCGTTTAGATCTTTTTTCTACGGCTCATCTCACGTTCGAAGCCCCCGATTTACAGCGTTTTCCTAATCTGGGCCTGGCATATGAGGCAACGCACAAGGGAGGTAATATGCCGTGCGTGTTGAATGCGGCAAATGAAGTGGTCAATCTTGCTTTCCGTGAGGGGAGATGCGGCTTCCTCCAAATGTCCGAGGTGATAGCAAACACGATGGCAAAGGCTCCGTTTATCGCACAGCCCACATTGGATGATTATATACAAACAGACAAAGAAACACGAAAAATAGCAGAAACATTACTATGAGGTGGATACAACTCTTGATAGCCCTTAGTTTCCTTGTGGTGATACACGAGTTTGGGCATTTCTTATTTGCTCGTTTATTCAAGGTGCGCGTAGAGAAGTTCTATATGTTCTTCAACCCGCAAATAGCACTTTTCCGCGCAAAGAAAGTGGATGGCAAGTGGCGTTTCAAGTTCTTTGCAAAGAATGTCGAACCTGCGGTCACAGAGGTCTTGGACGACATCACGCGCACGCCTAAGAAAGACGAGAAAGGCAATGTGTTGTACCGTCCTATGACGGATGAGGAGCGACAATCCCTTCCTGAGGGCGATTGGCGGCGCGACCCAGACAATACGGAATGGGGCATTGGTTGGTTGCCCTTTGGCGGCTATTGCTCTATCGCGGGTATGGTGGATGAAACCAAGTCGTTGAGCGACCTCCCTACGGAGCCGCAACCGTGGGAGTTTCGTGCCAAACCCGCATGGCAACGTTTTTTCATTATATTAGGGGGTATCTTGGTTAATTTCATCGGTGCGTTGGTTATCTATATCGGTCTTATTGCCCACTGGGGTACGGATACCATGCCCTTGCGCAATGTAGATACGGGGTTCTATTATTCCGAGTTGCTGTTGCAAGAAGGTTTTGAGCAGCAGGATAAGATCTTGACGATTGACGAAGAAATCCCAGAGAGTCTTAGCGATGTGGTGGAGTGGTTGATTATAGAGGGAAAGCAAAACGTTGTCGTCTTGCGTGGTAAGGATACTGTCCGTTTACATATCTCTCCTAATCTGGGCACGCGCTATTTGGCTATTCAAAACGAGCACGACAAACAGGAACGTCAGAAGGCACATGCGGACGAACTCTACCAGAAAACGCCCTACGTGCTTATTTCGGAGTTTATACCTTTTGTTATAGATTCGGTTATCCCGCAGCATGCCGCTGACCTGGCAGGAATGAAAAAGGGCGACCGTATCGTGCGTATCAACGATGTGGAAACACCTTGTACGATATTGGTGAGCAAGGAGTTGCAGAAACATCCTTGTGATAGTATCACGGTGGGTTACTATGCCGAATCGAATACAGAGCAGACGCCGACCTACAAAGAGGTGCGTATGTTTATCGGCGACCAGGCAAGGATGGGTGTATTCATGAAGTCCAAGTTTGATTTCTTCGCTACGGAGCATACCGACTATTCGTTCTGGCAGGCTATCCCTGCGGGCATCCAGTATGGCTGGGATATGCTTGCGATGTATGTCAAGCAATTCAAGTTGGTCTTCACCAAGGAGGGTGCGCAGTCTGTCGGTGGATTTGGGGCAATCGGCAATATGTTCCCCAATCAGTGGGATTGGTATCTGTTTTGGAATATGACGGCTTTCCTGAGTTTGATACTTGCCTTTATGAATTTCCTGCCTATCCCCGCTTTGGATGGGGGATATATTTTGTTCCTGCTCTGGGAGATGATCACCCGCAGGAAACCCAACGACAGGTTCTTGGAGATCGCCAATAATATCGGTTTCTGGTTGCTGTTGGCTTTGCTTATCTTTGCAAACGGCAATGATATATTCCGCGCATTCTTCTGATGTTACACAATAGGGGCAGGTGAAAATGCCTGTCCTGCTTATTTTTGAGAAAGTTCGAATTCATTCAAGGTATGGATACCGTTTTTATTCACGAATCTTCATATGTCGATGAGGGTTGCCAAATAGGTGCTGGCACGAAGATCTGGCATTTCAGTCATATCATGTCGGGTTGCACCATAGGTGAAGCCTGCAATATCGGACAGAATGTGGTTATCTCTCCCTATGTCGTATTGGGCAGAAACTGCAAGATACAAAACAATGTCTCTGTTTATACGGGTGTGCGCTGCGAAGATGATGTATTCTTAGGTCCCAGTATGGTGTTTACCAACGTCATCAATCCTCGCTCGGCGGTATCACGCAAGGACGAATACCGCGAGACGCTTATCCGCAAAGGAGCATCCGTAGGAGCGAATGCCACTATCGTATGCGGACATACCTTGGGCGCATACTGCCTGATAGGTGCAGGTTCTGTGGTTACGAAGGATGTACCTGACTATGCCTTGATGGTAGGCAACCCCGCCCGTAGAATAGGGTGGGTAAGCCGCAATGGCGAGAAGTTGCATTTCGACCAAGACGGTTTCGCTACTTGCCCTGCCACGGGTGAACGTTACCACCTTCATGACAACCAGGTGGAATGGATACCATAAATTAGGTTTGGCTTTTCGCTTCCATGTAATTAGTGCCTGTCTTTCTATTTTCTGCTACTTTTTCGCTTGCTCTACCTAAAAACTTTTCCCGCTGTCCTTGCGGGTAAAACACGGGTCATCTACGGGTCATGTAGCCGACAAGTAGCGGACAAGTAGCGGAGAACTAGCGGAGAACTAGCGGACAAGTAGCCGACAAGTAGCCGACAAGTAGCCGACAACTCGCGTATAGATACTACTGCAAAACCACTTTATACAATAGCAAGCGCATGGACTCTATATAATGGACTCAATGGACTCTATACAATGGACTCTATATTGAAATCTACACAAAAAAAAACGCCAAAACATTTGCGTATATAAAAAAAAAGCAGTACCTTTGCACTCGCTTTCGGTCTTGAAGGACTTTGGTATAGGTATAATGTAAGGGCGTAAGCAGGTTTTTTGCCACTGTGGCTCAGTTGGTAGAGCAACGCATTCGTAATGCGTGGGTCGGCGGTTCGAGTCCGCCCAGTGGCTCAAGAGAGAAAAAGAGAGTGTCTGACAATAGTCAATGACACTCTCTTTTTGCATATTTTCTCTGTTCGTCTCTTTGTCGCTATGTATCCTGTGGAGTTGATTAGGGTAGGTTGGTGGGCATAGGACCTGCTTGGGTGCAGACGTAGGCGGATACGGCTACGGCTTTCCGGTGGGCTTCGGTAATGCTTTTCCCTTGCAGAAGGGAGGCTACGAATGCACCTGTGAACGAGTCGCCTGCACCTACGGTATCCACAACCTGCACGCATGGGGTAGGCTGGAACGAAAGAAGCCCTTCTTGGTTGAATACATAACTGCCCTGTGTGCCGCAGGTAAGGATCAGCATTTTCAAATCGTAGCGGCGGATAAGTTCTGTCAGTCCCTCTGTGGTGCGAGGCGAACCCTCAATGCCGAACATAGGACGTACTATCTCCCATTCATCATCGTTGATTTTGAGCACATTGCAACGCTGCATACTCTGCTCGATCAGTGCCTTGGAATAGAATTGCTGGCGCAGGTTGATGTCGAATATACGGAGTGCGTCTTTGGGCGTATGCTCCAAGAAAAGGCGAATGGTTTCGCGCGATACGTCCGCACGTTGTGCCAACGAGCCAAAGCATACAGCGTCCGTGCGTTGTGCGAGTTCTTGCAGTGTCTTTGTCCATGGAATCACATCCCATGCCACTCCTTGGCATATATCATACGAAGGGATACCATCGCCAGATAATGCGACTTGTACCGTCCCCGTAGGGGCTTCTACACGCTCTATGGCGAGATGAAATGCGCGAGTGTTGAGTTGCTCAATAATCTCGTCTCCTAATGCGTCTTGTCCAATGGCGGAAACCACGTATCCTTCGCAGCCTTGTGCGTGTGCATGATAGGCAAAATTGGCCGGTGCGCCACCGAGTTTACGCCCCTCGGGCAAGCAATCCCATAGCACTTCGCCTAAACCGATAACTATGTTTTTCATTGTCTCTTTGAATTTGAGAAAGTTTTATAAATACCTGTTGGCTGAATTAAAAGTCGTGTTCTTATTGTATCTACTGTTATTGGTAATGCTCATGAAATATAACTATCAACGAATGTTAATAAATTGAGCAACGGTTAGCGTGGAACAATCCGCCACCTAACCCCGGCCTAACCGCTTCGTCAGAATGGACTACGCTTAAAGAATGCGCTGCGCGCATTAAACGCTCCGTCATTCTTCCTCTTCAAAAATCAAAAAGTCTGCGCCTTTTTAATTTTTGAGAATAATATGGAATAATATCTGACCGCTCGTGGAACATTCAGAATACTTTGAGGACATCGGGAGGACAACGGGAAAGATGTTAAGAAAATTTAGCGTTTATCCTGTGCTGTATACCTAATTTAATTCAACCTATGCGTTTATCAATAGATTTGCTATATATCCTCTTTGCGGATAGCAAACAGGGGAAAAGTTACATTATGTATTTTGAGGAAGTACATCTCTGATAGCATTCAATATGCTTACTTGATTTTGAAATAGTAATACATCAAGTATGCCACACCTACCGTCATCACGGCTACTGCGCCGAGTTGTGAACTGAGTGCATCGGAGGCAAGTCCCATAGCGATGGGGAAGATAGTACCACCGAAGAGACCCATAATCATCAGCCCAGACACCTCGTTTTGCTTGTCAGGCATAGCGTTGAGCGCATGGGAGAAGCACATGGAGAAGATGTTGGAGTTGCCATATCCCACCAATGCGATACCCACATAGAGCAGCATAGCATTTCCGCCGATAAACATACACGCCATCGAGGCGATCATCAGCAATACGCTGATGATAAAGAAAGTGCGCAGTTTTACACGTTGTAGAATGATACTACCTGTGAAACAACCGATGGTGCGGAAGATGAAATACAATGAGGTAGCAAAAGCAGCGGATTCCAAGGGAAGACCGACCTCTTGCAGCAGTTTGGGCGCGGTGGTATTCGTACCCACATCGATACCTACGTGGCACATGATACCAAGGAACGACAGCAGTACGGCAGGCTTGCCCAAGAGGACGAAGCAGTTGATAAACTGGCGACCGACAGAGACTTGTTCGGCAGGTTTCGCTGTTCGCGTTTCTTCAATATGTGTCCAGCCAAGCCATAGCACAGCAATCACACTGATGAGCATATATAGCGGGAACAGCACGCGCCAGCCGAGACCAAAGATACCCGATGTGGCACCCCATGCGCAGAGAATAGGTGCGAGAAAGGAAGCAATGGCTTTCACAAACTGTCCGAAAGTAAGATTGGAGGCTAATTTCTCAGGGCTTACCAATAAACCCATCAACGGATTGAGAGAGGTCTGCATAAGGGTGTTGCCGATACCGAGTAGCGAGAATGAAATGAGCATCAACCAGTAGTTGTTGCCAAGGAGCGGCAGTGCAAGGCTGACAGCCGTTATAATCAGAGAGAGTACTACGGTCTTGCGGCGCCCTATCTTGTTCATCAAAACGCCTGTGGGCACGGAGAATATCAGGAACCAGAAGAACACAAGAGACGGAAAGAGGTTGGCTTGCGAATCGCTCAGCCCGAGGTCGTCTTTGAGGAAGTTGGACGCAGTACCCACCAAGTCCACGAAGCCCATTACAAAGAAGGACAGGAGGACGGGCAAAAGGGCTATGCTATTTGTTTTCTTATTCATAATTGTTGTATGTACGTAAGGGGGCGGTTAGTATTGGATTTCATATACTTGCAAGGAGGTCTTTGCCTTGCCATTGGCAGAAATGCTGATGGAGGTGTAGGGTGTGGTAGGAAATACAAGGTTCGTCATCGCAAAGCGTCCCTCACCCTCAAACACCTCTATGGAGCAACGGTCTATAAACAGGCGTAGGGAGGCTTTCTTACGCATAGGTCTGGCTTGCAGCAAGGGGGCGGTGGTGACCACGGGAAAATCTTCCGAAAAATCCACCAGGCCGCTCTTGCGCCTGTCCATCGCAAAGGTTAGAGCCTCGGTGTCATAGACCATTTCCACCTGCTCGCCTTTGTCGTTCGACAGGGTGATAGTGAGTTGCTTTGCCGAGGCCATAGCCGCATCCAGTACAATCTCGCATAGCCCGCTCTGTGGCAAAGCATAGGAAGTGTGGTGTTGCGTAGCGTAGAAAGTCTTTTCGTTGTCGGGGATAAACTGTGTACCACGCAGTGCATTGCATTCTTCGGCAGGATGCACACCCACGTAGGTCTCGCCGTCATCGCCTACGAACAGGTCAAGTTCGCGGGGGAGGGAGTTGGCGGAGCGGAATTGCCGGGTGGGTACAACATTGGCGTACTGCCAGTTGTTCATCCACGCAATCACTTTGTTGGTTTCCGACCAAGACACTGTGGCGTAGTGGTCTTTGCCGTAGTCCATCCACTTGGTGATCTGGGGTGCGCTCTCGCAGGTGAAAGTCTTGCCGTCCCAGTCGCCGATGAAATACTGTGTGCCAGACCCTCCGTAGGGGAAACCAGGGTTGATATTGAGGATGATAAGCCATTTGTAGTCCTTTGTGCCGCGCACGGGCAGACGCATCAGGTCGGGGCATTCCCATACACCGTTCAAACAGCCGTGTCCGCCAAATGCCGACACTTTCTCCCAATGGATAAGATTTGGGGACGTATAGAACCATACCTCGTGCGTCAGTGGTGAAACAAGGTATAGATTCCACGCTTTCGTTTGCTCGTTCCAGTATAGGTTGGGGTCGCGGCATTCCACCTTGTCGGAGATGACAGGGTTATCCGCATAGTGTGCAAAGGTCTGTCCGTTGTCGGTGCTATATATAAGGCTTTGTATCTGGTTTTCGGCAGCCGATGTATAGAAACCTACCACTGCATTTTCGCCAAACCCCGCGGTGTTTGCTTTGTCCACTACGCACGAGCCGCTGAACACCGTGCCTAATCCGTCTGCCCACACGGCAGCGGGTTGCTCCTCCCAATGCAACATGTCCGATGATGTGGCATGTCCCCATGTCATATTGCCCCAAGTAGAACCATAAGGGTTCCACTGGTAGTATAGGTGCCATACGCCATCTTTATAGAACTGCCCATTCGGGTCGTTCATCCAGCCATACAACGGGCTGTGGTGGTAGGCGGGGCGGTATTGCTCACGGTTGGTGGTGTCGAAGGTGCTGGCGGTGTGGGTCTGTTTGCACCATGCGGCGTCCTGGGCATTGCGCAAGGTAGCGCGATCGCCACGGGTATGGACATAAAGCACCACTTTGCCATCGTATTTCGCAACCTCCATCGGCACGAAATAATCCACATGGTGCTGGGCGAGCCGTACCTGAACGGTTGTCTGTGTCTTGCCGTTCACCAATACGCGCACATCGCTTTCGGGGGCATTGTCTTCCACGGGAAGCAGTACATACTTGTCTTGCGACTCTATGCGAATCAGACCGCTCACAGGAGAGAGGATATCAATCTTGACACCCTCTGCAAAGGTGCAGAGGGAGCCAAGGATGCATAATACAGTGATGAGGCATGCTTTCATGGCTTGTCCGTTCTTAGAATACAACTATTTTCTTGCCATTCCGGATATAGATGCCCTGCGTCGGCTCACTCACTTCCTGTCCCATAATGGTATAGATACGTCCGTCGTTTGCGGTTTCAACAACGCTTTCGTTGATAGTGGTTATCTCGCCCGAAAGGCTATTGGTAAGCACGATGCTGGTGATGTTAAAGCCTTTGCCTTCTACTTGGCAGTTGCCTTGGAACATCACGCGGTCGTTTCCCTCGATAGCCGCCAGCAGTCCGCCTTCCAATACCTGCGTGTCTAAGATAACGCGTGTCTGCTCTTTTGTGGTGTTCTGCCAATCGGCAAAAGCACCTTGCTCCCATGTGGAGATGATATTCAGATCGTAGTCGTACGCATACTCCTCCTTCGAGAGGTTTACTACAAGGTAACGTTGATTGGCGTAGGTATCGAATGCGGTTTTCCAGAGTTCCAATGTCTTCCAGTTATCACACCAGAAATTACCTGCCCAGATAGCACCTTCTGGCATCTCATAGCCCACGTTCTCCACTTTGATGGTCGATACGGTGAACTTCGTGCCGCATACTTCCAAGCCTGTTGCTTGCAGCACGTGTAGCATATCAGCGGTGATATAGGTCTCCATGCTCGTTGCGTCTGCGCCGAATGGATAGAAGCGTGTACCAGGGAGTTTGTCTCCATCGCTCTTCAGTTCGATTACATCGCCGCCATCGGTAGCCACGAAAGCAAGGGTGAGTTTATCACCTACCTTTGCATCGGCAAATTTATCTGCCTCAATCTTGATGGTGTTGTCCCAACTTACGGCGTGTGTCCCTGTCCAGATGTCTGCTGCATACGATGCCAATGTACAAGCCATAGCGGCTACGAGAATAAAAGTCTTTTTCATAATGGTGTTGTTTTTAATTGATTATGGATATTTAGTTTTTTACGGTTATGTCTGATACGGTGATGTTCGCATCGCCATAGGAATTGATAGACCAGCCATTGCGGCGAATGCCGTAGATGCGGTTGGTATAGCAACACACATCGTTGATATACAGCACGCACACGCTATTGTCGGTATAGAGGGTGATATGATAGACGTTGTCGGCAGGACGGTCAAATACATAGCCGTCTATGCCTGCGATAAAGCCTATGCCTGTTTCCCCTTCTTCCTCAAAATTGACTTTCCGTCTGTCCTCTCCCTCTGGATTGACGACCATGGTGTAGTATTTCTCGCTGTCCGAACCGCGTACCAAGGAGATTCCGAACTTATCCGTACTGCCCGAGGTGGTCAGAGTGAAAGAAATGCGATTACAGGTACTCAATCGGCTGAATAGGACGTAACTGTCGCCGCTGAGTTGGTAGTCTCTGTCGGTAGCGACCACATTGCCACCTTGCACCATCAGTCTATGCTCCGCAGGCGCGTTGTGCTTTGCCGCAATAGCGGGCACTTCGCCCAAGGTAAGCGTGCCGTCCTCGTGCTGAATCAGTCGGTGTGCTACCAAGTTGCCTGCCCATTCGGGTTCATCGGGGTCTGCCCCCACGGCGGTGTTATCCTTGCCTGCACGGGTGGGACACCAGCCCCACAGATAGCGGTCAGTACCATTGCTGGCAGTCTTGCCCGCGTATAGTCCTCGGCTGTCCAAGGAACCCTCGTGTGTATCAGGCCATAGCCCTGCATCGTTGGCGGTGCATGCTTTCAGTTCCTCCAAGGTACGCCCTTTGAAATACTGCACGCGGCGGATCGGGCGCAACTGTTCGCTATATACCAGGTACCACCAATCGCCCATCTTGAACAGGTCGGGACACTCGTAAAATCTGTCCCACATCATGGTCATAAACACGCCCGCATGCGCCCATTGTTTCAGGTCTGTGGAGGTGTATTCTGCCAGCACGCCCTTGCCGCTTTGGCGGGTGGATACCAGCATATGCCATTGTCCGTCCTCACCGCGGAACACAAAGGGGTCGCGGAAATCGTTGCCCGAGTAGCCGTTGTCCGACGCACGGAGAATGAATGCGTTGTCTTTCTTCCATGTCTTGAAGTCTGCTGAGGTGGCAAGCATCACCGCCTCGCGCTCGGGGTTGAGACTCATATTGTTGCAATGCCCTGTGTAGAAGGTATAGTACAATCCATCCGCTTCGTTATACACGGTGCTACCCGTACCCAATGCCGCATCCTGGTCGTTGATGCCGCCGCAGGAGATAAGTTCGCCCATAGAGGTGTAGTTCGCCGCATCGGCTGTCTCTACACACCAGATAGGGTGGTATGTCCCCGCGGGATTGGGGCGGAAGTCTTGCAGGTATAGCACTTTGAAGGTCTGACTTTTGGGATCAAAGAAAGGCATCGGGTCGCCCACATAACCCACGGCGGGTTTGTAGTACGTTTGTTGCTGCACTTCGTCTGCCGAGGCGAAATAGGTGATCGTTCCCGCCCAGTCTTTCTCTTCGGGGTTTTCGACCGTCTGCCCGCAACTGCTCAGCGCAATGCCTATCAATAGGATATATACGATGTGTTTCATGTCTATTCTTTGTTGGTTAGATAATTGATTGCGTTCTGCGTCAGTTTCGCTACGTTCTCGTGGTAGGTCGCTGCCACTTCGTCTATGCTGTACCAGTCGTAGCAGCCCGAGCCGATACATACGATGCCGCCTTTGCCTTCGTGGGCAGGAAATTCCCATACCACTATTGCGCCGTCGCCGCCCCATGCGAGGTCTGTGCCGCCTGTTTCGTTACGCCAATCCTCGTGCGTGGGATAGCCACCCCAGTCTGCGCCGATATGCCATTGGGCGGTGCTGTTAGTGATGCGGTAGCCCTCGTCGCAGGTATATACCTCGTTGGGATTGCTGCCTGCTACAAGGTTTTGATATAGCGGGTGCTCCGCCTTGCCTGTGATGTTGAAACTCCAAGGGTGGTCTATCTTTTCGGCTTCGTTTTCGTTCTGTCCCCAGCAGTTGTTGGGGCAAGCCTCGTTCTTCACTGCACCGATGAAAGCAGGCAGATTCGTGGCGTAACGTGTGAAGAGAAACGCACCGCCGCGGTTGTAGTACTCGCGCAATACTACTTGTGCTTCTATTGCCTCAGAGGCAGCCATCTCAAATGCCGTCTTGCCGTCCACACCGCCGTCTTTGTGGTAATGCCACCATATTATCTCGCATTCGGAAAGGTCGATAATGCCGTTCTTGATGTCGTAGAACGATGCGTAGAGGGAGTTCGGTACGTTGGCAAGCATCCATTGGCAAGCCGTCTGCTCTTCGATGTTCAGTTCGTCCATGCTCAGCGGCAGTCCTACGTATAGGGCGTGCGGCTTGTTGATAGCCGTCACGGTGACGGTATATATTGCCGATGCGCTGTTGTTCGTCACGGTGTACTGCACGGGCTGCGTGAAGTCTTGTGCTATGCCGCTCGCAGGGCTGACAGTAGCATTCTCGCTGACGGTAATAGTGGGTACTAATGCCGTCAGTTCCAATCCTGATGGTACGAACACGGTGATGGTCTTTGCCGCTTCGTTTATCACACCTGCATATGTGCCGTTCAGTTTGAACGAGTAGATACGTGCCTCGTCGTGTGCCACTTGGATAGACCAGTCCAGCACCGCATTGCCGTTTACCACGCGCAGGGTCTTAGGGGTGAGCATATTCAGCCTCTCGCCCTCCTGCATATTGCAGGTAGCCCCTTCCGAAAGCACTAAGCGCGTGAGAGTCATCGCCTGCGCATCGTAGTTCTCTGGTACGCGTATCAATACCGTACGGCTTTCGGGCGAGATGCTACCTTCATACTCGTCTAATGCCAATTGCTTTATGTCGCACTCACCGTTCAACTGCAAATCGGATGTCCTGTCTTGACAGCCTGCTATGACCAATGCTATTGCTGTCAGTAGATATAGATATATGCGTTTCATATTACCATCCCCCTATGTTTTGTGTGTAATGCCCGTTGGACGCCGCAATCTGCGAGTACGGAATGGGCAGATATTCGTTTTTGTTTTTGGTGAAACGGGCGGTGGCGTAAATCGCGCAGTCGTCTGCTTCCTCGGCGTAGTATTTGTTGAGTACGGCATCCGCCTCGCCCCAGCGTACTAAGTCAAAGAATCGCTCGCTCTCCATCGCCAGTTCCAGACGTCGTTCCATCTTCACTATCTGCAAGGCGTCCTCTTTGCTGTACGACCCGTTGTATAGTCCCACGTTGATTTTTACACCGTACAACGCTTCGTAGTCTGCTATCATACCCGTGCTCTGCTTGGCACGCCCGCGCAGTTGGTTCACTATTGCGATAGCCTCTGTTATACCGCCTTCGTTGAGTTGTACCAAGGCTTCTGCGCGTTCCAGTAGCACGTCCGCATAGCGGAATACGATTCGGTTCATCGGCGAACCCCACCATGCTCCTTTTATCAGGTAGTCGCTCTCGGGGTCTACGTTATGCTTCAGCGTCACGTTGTAGCCGTACAGACCGTTGGAGCGGCTCCATACGGGGCTTGCGTCCATGATGAAATGCTTGTTAAATTCGTAGGGTGTACCAGGCATACCCACTGTCAGGAACAGCCGCGGGTCAGCATAGTCCTGCGCCTTGTCATATTTCGTCTGGTTGAAGGTTTCCAAATAGGGCAAGCCTTTTGCGTCCGTGCGGAAGGCGTTCACCAAGTTCTGCGAAGGCTTGTAGAAATCGCAGCCGCCGTCTGTCACGCCAGGTATATTCGGCACTATCAGCCCGTAACTCCAGTTCAGGTTACCGTTTTTTGTCCCGTCGTTCATCGAGTACTGCATAGCCCAGATGCTCTCCACACCGTTCTCATACTGTGGCTCGGGACGGAAGTTGTCGTGGAAGTCGGGTGCCAGGTCCACGCCCGATGCGTTGTATATGGCGGGGTCGGTGTATTCCAATACTTTGAGCAGGTCCTGTCGGTTTATCTCCGTTACCTCGTGGCTTGCGGGATTGTCCTGGCGGTATGCCTTGTAGAGATATACCTTCGCAAGGAAAGCGGCTGCGGCTGCCTTGTTGGGGCGACCTTTGTCGCCTTGTATCTCGGGCAGCACGGTGTATGCGTCTTCCAGGTCGTCGATAATCCGTTGCCAGCCTTGGTCGTTGGAGTAGGTGGTGTTCGAGAGGGCGTTGTACTCTTCCGTCGAGAGATTGGCATCTACCACAAACGGTATGTTCTTATATAGCCGTTTGAGCAGGAAATGCCCGTATGCCCGCAGGAATTTCATCTCCGCCAAGCGCTCTTCTTTCAGCGTATAGACCTTCGGGTCGGTTTGTTCTAAGAGGGCGATGGCGGTGTTCACGCGTGAGATGGCGTTGTATAGCCGCTGCCACATATCGTTGATATTCCAGTTGGTGGTCAGGATGCCTTGCGAAATCTCCAATTGGTGAAATACATCGCCGTCGCTTGTGCCGTTTCCGCCTTTGTAGGCGTCATCGCTGCGTACGTCAAAGTTCCACATGGAGAACGAGGAGTTGATGTCCTCGGCGGAAATCCAGATGGCATATGCGGAAATCACTAAGTTGTCGATGTAGCGTGGGTCTTTCACCTGCCCATCGGTCAGCACGCCTTGTGGTATCTGGTCGTCAAGCAGGCTGTTGCAGCCTGTTGCTACCAAACAAAGCAGGGTCAATATATATGCTATTCGTTTCATATCGGTTATGTGTTTGGGTTAAGTCTTTGCCGTTTAGAATGTTACGTTGATGCCCATGGTGAAACTCATCGGGATGGGATAGCCGTAGTTGGGATTTTCGGGATCTACACCTGTGAAACTGCTGTGGTGTATCGTCAGCAGGTTTTGTGCGCTCACATACACGCGGAAACGCTCCATCGCGACTTTTTGGGCCAATTCCTTAGGCAGGTTGTAGCCTATCTGCAGGTTGCGCAGTTTGAGGAACGAGCCTTTCTCCACCCAGTAGGTTGACACGCGCTTCTCGTTGTTGTTGTCGGATAGCGACAGGGCGGGGATGTTGCTGTCGGGGTTGTCTGGACGCCATGCGTCTAATAGGCGTGTGCCTTTGTTCAGGAAGCCGATGTTGAGTCCTGCCCAGATGTCTGTCTCTTTTTTCAGGTCGCTTATGATGTCCACGTCTGCCACGCCTTGCCAGAACATGGTCAGGTCAAATCCTTTGTATTCCAGGTAGATATTGAAGCCATACGAGAAGTTGGGTACGGGGTTGTATATCCAGTCTTGGTCTGCCTCGGTAATCATTCCGTCGCCGTTGAGGTCTTTCCAGCGCATACGTCCCACCGCCGCGCCTTCTTGCGTGGCGTGGTTGTCCACCTCGTCCTGGCTTTTGAAGATGCCGTCGCACACATAGCCTACCTGTGCGCCCATCGGGTGTCCTACCACGCTCTTCACGCCGTTGCCGCCAAAGGTGCCGTTGGCGGCTATGGTGGCAGGCAGTTTGGTGATTTTGTTGCGATACATGCCGATGTTACCCGTCAGGTCAAGCGAGAATCCGTTGTCAAAGCGTTTGCGATAGCCCATGCTGAAATCCACTCCGTGGTTCTCCATCTCGCCTGCGTTCACCCATTGTGCCGTACCTTCGCCCATGGCGGCTATGCCGACCATCTCCACGAGAATGTCCTTCGTTTGCTTGTAGTAATAGTCGAGCGAGCCGTATAGTGAGTTGCCGAATAGGGCAAAGTCGATACCAGCATTCGTCTGCGTGGTGGTCTCCCAACGGATGTCATCGTTGCCGAGTTGGTTGCGCTTGAAGCCCGATTGCAGCGTATGCCCGCCGTTCGTACCCTCTATGTCGTACGATGTGCCGTAACTCTGTCCGCCGCTCTCGTTCACGCCGTAGTTGCTTACGTAGGTGGTGTAGCGGGCGATGTTCGAAATCTCTTGGTTACCCGTCTGTCCCCACGACACGCGCAGTTTCAGGTCGTCGAGCCATGTACGGCTGCCTGCCATCCATTTCTCTTGCGATATGCGCCATCCTGCCGACACCGAGGGGAACAGGGCGTAGCGGTTGTTCTTTCCAAAGCGGCTGGAACCATCGTAGCGCAGGGTCAGGGAGAGCAGGTAGCGGTCGTCGTAGGTGTAGTTGGCTTTCCCGAAGTAGGAAATCAGCGTGTAGCCCGATGCCGAGCCGTATGCCATCGCTGTACCCACACCCGCATCTGGCCACATGTAATCGGGGTTGAGAATGATATAGTCTTCTTTGTAACCCGAGAACCACACATCGTTTTGACGGTTTATCTCCACGCCCAACAAGGCGTCAAAGCGGTTAGCACCTTTCTCCAAGTTGTAGGTCGCCACGGCGTTCCACATCCATTTCATCCAGTGTTCCTGTTTTGCTTCTACGGCGTTTTTGTCGTTCGCCATAGTCCCTTCTGTGATGGGGTAGGTGAAGATGCGTTGCTGTTTCTGTGCGTAGTCTATACCGAAGGTGGTGCGGATGTTCAGTCCTTTTATGGGTTGCAGGTTGAGGTATGCATCGCCGAATGTGCGCCAGTAGTTTTGGCGGTTGTCTGCGTTGCGCGTTAGGCGTGCCACGGGGTTTTCGCGGTCAGGGTAGCCGCCTACTGGTCCTGCAAACTCTCCGTCTTTCGTATATACGGGTAGCGAGGGGTTGAACTGCAAGGCGTTCTGCAAAAAGCCCCCGGGTGCCTGCACCTCGTCCGTTCGGTTCAGCGTGAAATGTTCGCCTATGGTCAGTATGTCTTTGAATAGTTTGTATTCGGTGTTGATACGTGCCGAGAAACGTTCGAAGTCCGTGGTCTTGATGATACCCATATTCTTGTAGTAGCCGAGCGAGAAGAAGGATGAGCCTTTTTCCGAGCCGTTGCTGACGGCGATGTTATACTGCTGTACTACGCCCGTGCGTGTGGTCTCGTCTATCCAGTCCGTGTCTGCCGCAGGGGTCGTGCCGTCCACGTCAAGGTATTTCTGCATCATGATGTTGTGTAGCACGGGTTGCCCTTTTGCGTTGTAGCCCCAGTCGAAGCGATAGCCCAAGCCGTTGGTGTTGGGGTCCATGCCGTCGTTTACGTAGGCTTGCCACATCACTTGCCCATACTCTTTTGCGTTCAGCGTCTGCATACGCTGCGCGTAGGTGGACACCGCCACCGAGGCGTCCAGGTCCACTTTTATCTTGCCCTCTTTTCCCTTCTTGGTGGTGATGATTATCACGCCGTTGGCAGCACGTGAGCCGTAGATGGAGGCAGACGCGGCATCTTTGAGCACCTGTATGCTTTCGATGTCGTTGCCGTTCAGTTCGTGCATACCCGATTTGGTAGGTACGCCGTCAATGATGTAGAGTGGGTCGTTGTTGTTAAGTGTTCCGATACCGCGAATGCGCACCGTTGCCGCGCCGCTTGGGTTACCGTCCGCCGAGATGTTCAACCCAGGCACGCGCCCTTGCATTGCTTTCACGGGGTTGTTCTCGTTTTGCTTGGCAAGGTCGCTTGCGCTTACTACGCTCACCGCGCCCGTCAGGTCGGCTTTGCGTTGCGTGGAATAGCCTGTTACGACCACTTCTGCCAATGTCTCCACATTGTCGCTTAGCACCACGACCATGTTCTTTGCCGCTGCCAAGGTCTGCGAATTACATCCTACGTACGAGAACAATAGCATTGCCCCTTCGTGGCACGACAAGGTAAAATTACCGTCAAAGTCAGTGGTTGTGCCATTGTTGGTGCCTATTTCCATAATCGTTGCACCAATCACAGGTTCACCATCAGCCTTGTTCGTCACCGTACCAGTTGCTTCAAACGTCTGTCCTATTGCCGTCAGACTACATAGCGCAGCCACCAATGACAAAAGAATTTTCCTGCTTTTCATGGATTGTTGTTAATTGGTTAAAAATGTTCTTTGGATAATCCTTGCGTTATCCGATTGCAAAAGTACAGGGTTTTTTCAATATACAAAGAAAAAATCATATCAAGGAATAATACAGACGTTGCGAAAGTCGAAAATGCAACATTTTTGCTATTCTATGATACGATTTTGCTATTCCGAAAAGAACGGTATTATACTGTACCTTACGGGTCATCTACGGGTCATCTACGGGTCATGTAGCCGATAAGTAGCCGTTATGTAGCCGTTGCGCAGCTGCCAATACAAAGTAAAGTATCGTATACCTTTGATACAATTGTAGGCTCAATCTTTGTGCGTTTTTGAGGCGGGGGAGTTGCCGAAATGCTCTTTGTAGCACTTCGTGAAATACGAGGGCGAGGAGAACCCCACTGCGTATGCCACTTGTTGAATCGTTTGGTCGGTGTTTTGCAGCAACTGTTGCGCCCGTTTGAGTCGCACTGTGCGGATGATGTCGTTGGGGGATTGCCCCATTAGCAATTTCGTCTTGCGGAACAGTTGTGCCCGGCTCATGCCCATTGCTTCGCTCAGACCGTTCACATTCAGTTCCGAATTTGCCATACGCTTTTCTATTTCAACCTGCAATCGTTGTATGAATTGATCGCTCTTGTCGTTGCTTTTCTCCACTTCCGCTAATTTTTGCGACATCTCATCCAATCGTTTCTGCTGTTCTTCCAATTGTTGCCTTGTCTCTTTTTTGCGTTGTTCCGTCTTGATACGATAGCGAGTGAGATAGGCAACTAAGAATACGAAGCAGATCGCTGTCAGCGCAAGCACTATCCATACGATGTTGTATTTATGTTGTAGTGCTATGGTCTCGTTTAGGTTGTCAATATGGTTTTGCAGCACCTGTATCACCTCAAACTCATGGTCAAGTGCCTGTTCCGAGCGTAGCATCAGTTCCGATGAGGCTTGTGTGATGATGAAAGGTTGAAATATCGTATCGCGTAAGAAGGGCTGGTGACGGAGGATGTTGGCAGCCGTCTGCACCACCATATCGCCCCGCGAGTAATAGGTTACCGATGCCGTCAGTTCGCCGCGGTTTACGGCTTCCAATCCGTTCCCTTCTCCGCGTAGTGCATCCACGCCCACCACGGCTATCGGTGCGTTTGGAAAGTGCCGCAGGAAGGCGCTGCGTGCTCCCAGTCCCATCAGATCGTTATGCGCCACTATCACGTCCACTTGACCTACCTGTGTCAGTACCGAGTCCACTGCCTGTTCCGCATTCGCTGCAAACCATTCGCCCGATACGGAAGCAACCACCCTGACCTTCCCTGCTCCTACAAGGGGTGCAATGCCCTCCATAAACCCCGTGTGCCGCAGCGATGCAGGGGTGGAGCCGTCTAATCCCCGCACTTCCAACACCCGATAGGGCACCGCACTTCTTTTTTCGCTTATTTCTTCCTGTACGAAGTGCGCCAACAACCGCCCCACCTCGTAGTTATCGCCGCCGATAAAGGCGGTGTAGGTGTTGTTGTTTATGGCACGGTCGGTCACCACCACAGGCATTCCTGTGCGATAGGCGCGCGTCACGGCGGGTGCCACTTCATCTCCCTCGTTCGGACATACTATCAGCAGGTCTATCCCCATTGCTACCAACGAATCAATCTGCTCACACTGTCGCTGGCTGTTTGCGCCCGCCTCCATGAATACCAATTCCAATTCGGGGTGAAACAGCAGTTCTTTGCTCATTTCCCAGTTCATGTTCTGCCGCCACGCATCGTCGTTGCATTGGCTCACGCCCACTACAAACCGCTTATCCTCTCCTGCCGAGGGCTTGCACCCCGCCATACCTATACAAAGCCCTACGTATAGCACTATATACCCCACAACGCCCCATTGTCGTCCTATCGTATGTCGCCAGCGGGTAGATGCCCTATATGTTTGTTGCCAGCGGGTAGATGACCCATATGTTTGTCGCAAACGGGTAGATGACCCATATGTGTGTCGCAAGTGGATTGGTGTTTTCATAGTATGCATGTTTTGACCTATACGCCATTTTGACTTAAACGCCTGTTCTTTTGTGTATTATCTTTGCAATCATTTCACTGCCATTCGTGGGATGATTATGTGTTTCCAATAAGGTGAAGCCAGCGAAAGCAGTGTTTCGTTGTTCACGCTGCAAAGATAATAAAGATTTTGCAAATAGGCAAATTTCTTTACCAAAATCGTATTTTATCCTATTTTCCCCTCTCTCAAAACGAACTCCTTCGTTGCTTTTTATAGATTATATCATTTTAACATTCCTGGCTATTACGAGTCATTTCCGAGTCATTTCCGAGTCTTTATCGTAACATCATCGTAACATTATCGTAACATCATCGTAACATCATCGT
>X363_Desmarests_Spiny_Pocket_Mouse__coassemble_524_pt1 | contig 22772 bp, 20 predicted proteins | sample X363_Desmarests_Spiny_Pocket_Mouse__metabat2_low_PE_030 | metagenome-assembled genome bin X363_Desmarests_Spiny_Pocket_Mouse
TGAAAACCAAACCCCTACCAAATCCCCGTTTGTACAATCTATTTTCCGCCCCATACTTGAACACATAAAGCCTTTAACTTATTTAGGAATAGACGCCCCATCATAAGAAAGATTAGGCGGATAGGTCAAAGATTAAACACTACTTACGCAACAAACCAGCGTCAACTGAATGCGCTTATTCAGACAGACGCTGGTTTGTAGTGTAAAACTTGGTTTATTGCAAGTAAGTATGCATAAAATGGGACACGCGTGTCAGGAAATTAGCCAAATCCATCCATATCGGGTCTTCCTTTCCGCCATGGGTTGCATCTTTTACCACCATCCATTCGTGAGGCGTTGTGGACGGAAGCATCCCTATAATTTTCTGACTCATCCACAGGGGTGTGCGTATATATGTGGTATCTGGAATGATTGCATACATAGGCATAGCATACAGGCTCACCACACATAATGCTATCATTGTACCTTGAAGTAGTCTCATAATGGATGCTCGTATGGCATGGGCGTATCGTTAAACCAATGCCCTGATGTTTGCTTCTGCATCGCTGGGCAGCAAGTCTATTGGCGCAAGTTCTATCATCGTATAACAACCGTATCGCTGACGGGCTTTGAGACGAATGGCTGCGCGGGCGCAGGAGATAAGAACCTGCCCTGTCAATGCAGGATTGTCTATACGCATACTGAACTCGAAATTCTGGTTGTGGGTAGCACCCGATACACCGCTACGGATAAGATGGACACCATGGGCGACATTATTCAGCGCATCCACAGAATCGACTTGCATAACATGGGTTTCGTCATGTGCAAAGTAATCGTCTTGGAGCAAGGCTTGCTCTACGGCATGGAAATCCACCCCGTCCTCCAACTCCACATACACCATTCGGCGGTGGATGCCTGTACCCAAAGGTATAGTCATAGACAGTGCGTTCTTGACCCCCTTGATGGCTTTTGCTGCAACGGTATGTCCCATGGAACGACCTGGCCCAAAATTGGTATAAGTCAGTCCTTTCGGTGCCATAGCCATCAGCAACGCACGCACTACGGAATCCGTACCAGGATCCCAGCCTGCCGCCACTATGCTGACCGACTTGCCTGCTACATCAACGGGCATGAGTTCGGCACGCAAGTCTCCTATACGGTTGTGAATATCAAACGAATCCACTGTGCAGATGCCACGCTGAGCCAATCGGGAGGCAAAAAACGGTACTTCTCGGGTTGGCGTGCAAATCACGACGACATCTGCCTGTATGGTATCCAGATTGTCGGTATGGTGGTAAATACCCGCCAAGGTCATATCTTCGGCAGCCGTAATCGCCTGCTCTGCCGCACGACCTATATTGCCATAGCCTAAAACGGCAACGCTAATCTTCTCTTGCATATCTATAAGCACATAAATATCATAACATTTGCTGCATCGGCAGACGTCTTATCGCTCGGCACGCATGGGATTGTGGAGGAAATCCTCGTATGCCAAGCGGATACCGTCCTCCAACTCCGTGCGGTATGTCCACCCCAAGGCAGTGGCTTTCGACACATCCAACAACTTACGCGGTGTGCCATTGGGGCGTGTGGTATCCCACAAGATAGCACCTTCGTAGCCTACTACCTTGGCAACCAACTCCGTCAGTGCCTTGATCGTCAATTCCTTACCAGTGCCTGCATTGACTGTCTCGTTGCCCGAATAATGGTTCATCAAAAATACGCACAGGTTAGCCAAGTCGTCCACATAGAGGAACTCACGCAGGGGTGAGCCATCGCCCCAACAGGTGACTGAGGGAAGATTTGCCTCCTTTGCCTCATGGAAACGGCGTATCAAAGCGGGCAAGACGTGCGAGTGCTCGGGATGGTAGTTGTCGTTGGGGCCATAGAGATTGGTGGGCATCACGGAGATATAGTCGGTGCCATACTGCCTATTCAAGAACTCGCAGTATTTCAATCCCGAAATCTTTGCCAAAGCATAGGCTTCGTTGGTCTTCTCCAACTCCCCCGTCAGCAGGCAACTCTCCTGCATAGGCTGCGGTGCCATACGGGGATAGATACAGGAAGAGCCCAAGAACTCCAATTTCTTGCAGCCGTTTTGCCAAGCGGCATGTATGACATTCATCTCTAAAATCATATTGTCGTACATGAAATCCGCCAAGGCACTCTGGTTTGCCACAATACCTCCCACCTTAGCCGCAGCCAAGAATACATACTCGGGTTTCTCCTGCGCAAAGAACTGCTCCACCGCCTCCTGGCGACACAAGTCCAGTTCCTTGTGCGTACGCGTGATGATGTTGATATAGCCCTGGCGTTGCAACTCACGCACGATAGCAGAGCCTACCATCCCACGATGGCCTGCTACGTAGATTTTACTGTCTTTCTCCATCATTTCACAATTCCTTTCTCCAAATACTCCGCTAAATTGATGCGCGCCTGCTCGGCGGCATGGTCTGCCACCACCTTGCGCATATCCGACTGCACCATAAGGCGTACCAACTCCTCGAAAGGAGTCTTTGCCGGATTCCATCCCAACTCCTTGCGCGCCTTGGTAGGGTCGCCCCAAAGGTTCACGACATCGGTCGGACGATAGAAATCGGGCGATACCTCCACCAAGACCTTACCTATCAGGTGGTCAGGTCCTGCCACACAGATACCTTTTTCGTTTTCGCCCTCGCCTTCAAACTTCAAGGTAATACCAGCCTCACGGAATGCCAAATCGCAGAACTCACGCACAGAATGCTGCACACCCGTGGCAATCACAAAGTCTTCGGGTCTCTCGTGCTGCAAAATAAGCCACATACATTCTACATAGTCCTTGGCATAGCCCCAATCGCGGAGAGAGGAAAGGTTACCCAAATACAGTTTGTCCTGTTTCCCCTGCGCGATACGCGCAGCGGCTAATGTAATCTTGCGCGTGACGAAGGTTTCGCCACGGCGTTCGGACTCGTGGTTGAACAGGATACCCGAGCAACAGAACATATGGTACGCCTCGCGGTATTCCTTCACAATCCAATAGCCATACAACTTCGCCACCGCATACGGAGAATAGGGATGGAAAGGCGTCTTTTCATTCTGCGGCACTTCCTCTACCTTGCCATACAACTCCGAGGTAGAAGCCTGGTAGATACGACAGGTTTCCGCCAAGCCACAGGCGCGCACCGCTTCCAACACGCGCAACACACCCGTAGCATCAATATCTGCCGTGAACTCCGGAGAATCGAACGAAACCTGCACGTGAGACTGTGCCGCTAAATTGTAAATCTCATCGGGACGCACTTTTCCGATGACCTGAATTAGTCCCATAGAGTCGGACAAGTCGCCATAATGCAGATGGAAATGAGGTTGCCCCTCCAAATGCGCGATGCGCTCACGGTAATCCACCGACGAGCGGCGTATAATGCCATGCACGTCGTATCCTTTCTCCAATAAGAACTCGCTCAAATAGGAGCCATCCTGACCTGTCACTCCCGTTATCAAAGCCGTTTTCATAATGTATCTTATAAGTATATTTATCGAAATGAAAGCCTGGTCAGAATATCCACAATACGTTCCGCCGTATGTCCATCCCATAGCGGGGGGATATTTCCTTGTTTCCACTGTCCAGCAAAGAGCGTATCCAACGCAGGCTTGACTGCCTCGGGGCGAGTGCCAATCAACTCATTGGTACCGATCGTACAGGTTTCGGGGCGTTCGGTATTGTCACGCAAGGTGATACAAGGCACACCCATCACGGTCGTCTCTTCGGTAATTCCACCCGAATCGGTTACGACCACCTTGGCACGTTCGACAAGGTAGTTGAACTCCAAATAACCCATAGGATCAACAATATGCAAATTCGGAGCAATGTCGTCCTGCCACAACTCACGGAAAATCTTTGCCGTACGAGGATGTATAGGGAATACGATAGGCAAGCCCTGCACGTTCGCAATGATTTGCTCCATCAAGGCTTTCAGATGGGTCTGCTCGTCTACATTGGCAGGACGGTGGAGCGTAAGCACCACATACTGCTTCTCTTGGAGATGCAAGTCCGTATAAATAGCAGGCTTTTGGAAACGGGAACGGTTTCTAAGCAAGGTATCTATCATCACATTCCCCACAAAGAAGAAATGCTCGTTCTCCTTTTTCCCCACCTTTCGAAGATTCTCATTCGCCACCTCCGAGGTAGTGAACATATAGTCCGCCAAAGCGTCCGTCACCATACGGTTGATTTCCTCGGGCATCGTCAAGTCCCAAGAGCGAATCCCTGCTTCTACATGACATACCTTGGTATGGAGTTTCTTTGCCACAATAGAACATGCCATCGTGCTGGTGACATCGCCTACGACCAAGACCAAATCGGTGGGATGCTCCAACAAATCTTTCTCAAACGCCACCATAATATGTGCCGTTTGCTCTGCCTGTGTGCCGCCACCACAGCCCAGATTCACATCGGGCGTAGGGATACCCAACTCCTCAAAAAAGGTATCGGACATATTCTTATCGTAATGCTGCCCCGTATGGACAAGGCGGTAGTGCATATCTCTCCCTGCCTGCTCAGCATTCTTGATTGCATTGATAAGCGGGGCTATCTTCACAAAATTTGGGCGCGCGCCCGCAATAAGCGTAATATTCATAACATGTTTTTTGTAATGGGTGAATGGTATTTCGCCTCTCTCACACTCACCGCAAGGATTTGACTTGTCGGCGAGTTGTCCGCTACTTGTCGGCGAGTTGTCCGCTACTTGTCGGCGAGTTGTCAGCGACTTGTCGGCTACTTGTCGGCTACTTGTCCGCTACTTGTCCGCTACTTGTCGGCTACATGACCCGTGAGGAAAACAGCAAGGCCTGGGTAAGAAAAAGGCGAATAGTGGCACATAGGGCTATTGGGAATATGTCCGTTTTAATTCATCCAAGGGACGCCTATTTTATGACTGTTTTGCCACAAAGCAATCGATGGTATTCCGCATAAGCATCGTGATGGTCATAGGACCTACCCCACCAGGAACAGGCGTGATAGCCCCCGCAACCGGCGCAACGCTATCAAAATCCACATCGCCGACCAAGTGTCCATCCACGCGATTGATACCCACATCAATCACCGTAGCCCCTTCTTTGACATACTCTGCCGTTATCATCTGTGCCCTGCCTACGGCTGCCACCAAGATATCCGCCTCACGGCATACGGCAGCAAGGTCCTTGGTGCGGCTATGCGCAATAGTAACCGTAGCGTTACGATCCAACAGCAGTTTCGCAACGGGTTTGCCAACGATATTACTACGTCCTACAACAACAGCCCGTTTCCCTGCTATGTCAACGCCTGACTTATCCAACAGGGCGATAATGCCTTTGGGCGTGCAAGGTAAGACGCAAGGCTGGTTGAGCCACAGGCGTGCCACATTCTCGGGGTGGAAACCGTCCACATCCTTCTCGGGCGCAATAGCCGCTATCACCTTATCTTCGTTGATATGCTTCGGCAGCGGCAACTGCACCAAAATACCATCCACCTTGGTGTCCTGATTGAGCGTATCTATCTCCTGCAAGAGGCGTTCTTCGGAACAATCCTCGGGCAACTCAATGAGGTGTCCCGCCATACCTACGTATTCCGTGGCTTTGATTTTGCCACGTACGTACGAACGGCTGGCAGGGTTGTCACCCACGATAATCACCATAAGGCATGGCTTTCTTCCATATTGCCGTTCGAGGTTTTCCACCTCTATCTTCATCTCGTCCTTGATAGTCTGCGAGATGCGTTTTCCATCAATAATATGCATATTAGTGGTTGATTTATGATAATGCCCAATGGGCGATATCGGTCCGGTAAAAAAGATTGTCGCAGTGAATATGCGGGATTTCACGATAGACCTTATCGCGTGCCTCCTGGATATTCGCACCCATGCAAATACACATCAGCACGCGGCCACCATTGGTGCGCAATCCATCGTCCTCGCGTGTACCCATATGGAAGAGCAATCCATCGAACTGCCCTACCCCAGTGATAGGGAAACCTTTGTCATAGTGTCCTGGGTAGCCCTTAGAGGCAAGAACGACACCAACGGTAGCGGCATCACGCCACTGTATATCATTCTGTGCCAGCATTTTACCCGTAGCGATAGCATAGAATACCGAGTAGGCATCCGACTGCAACAGCGGAAGTACGACTTCCGTTTCAGGATCGCCAAAACGCGCATTGAACTCTATCACCTTGATGCCCTGCTGCGTTTTCATCAAGCCACCATACAGCACCCCTGTCAGCGGCTTTCCCTCCTGCACCATACCGCGCGCCACGGGTTTCAAAATATGCTCCAACGCAAAAACAGTATCTTCCTCTGTGATAAAAGGCAAGGGCGTATAGGCACCCATCCCCCCTGTATTAGGGCCTTCATCGTTGTCGTACGCACGCTTATGGTCTTGCGACAGAGGCATCGGATAGACCTCCTCGCCATGCACAAAACACATAAACGAGAACTCGGGACCTTGCAGGTAATCCTCAATGACCACCCTGCCCTTGCCAAACGCTTCGTTGCACAACATATCGCGCAATGCCGCATCCGCCTCCGGCAAGGTCTGCGCTACGACAACGCCTTTTCCTGCCGCCAGACCATCGTATTTCAGCACCGTAGGCAACGTGCCTTGACGCACATAGGCGATAGCATCCTCATAGCGGTCGAAAGCACGGTAGGCTGCCGTAGGGACATCGTATTTCTGCATAACCTGCTTGGCAAACTCCTTGCTGGACTCAATCTTCGTCGCGGGCGCAGTATGTCCAAAAATGGGCATGTTCTTTGCACGGAACGCATCAACCACTCCCGCAGCCAAAGCCGCCTCAGGACCGACAACAGTCAAGTCGATGGCGTGGGTCTCTGCGAACGTAAGCAATCCCGACACATCGGTGTCCTTGATAGACACGCACTCTGCCAGTTGCGCAATGCCTGCATTACCTGGGGCGCAGTAGATCTTCCCGACCTGCGGACTCTTGGAGAGCGCATACACAATGGCATGCTCTCTCCCACCCGAACCTATTACAAAAACGGTCTTCATCGTTTAATGTTTGAAATGTCTGACACCTGTCATCAGCATAGTGATACCCAACTCATTCGCCTTGTTGATACAGTCGGTGTCTCGGATGCTCCCGCCTGGCTGTACGATTGCCGTAACACCATACTGCGCAGCCAAAGCCACCGTATCATCGAACGGCAGGAAGCCGTCGGATGCCAAGATGAGATCGTTCGTAAAGCCTGCAGCATGCGCCTGCTGGAGCGCGATTTCCGCAGAGCCGACACGGTTCATCTGACCTGCACCTACGCCCAACGTGCGCCCGTTGCGTACCACAACAATCGCATTGGACTTGACATGCTTCACGATATTCCAGCCAAACTGCAAATCGTCCATCATATCCGAAGACGCTTTCTTGTCCGTGACGCACATCGCGTCTGTAATGGTTTCAACCTGCGTGTCCAGATGCTGTACCAACAAGCCGCCATTCACGCTGACATACTGGTCTTGCGGCTCTTGCGAAGGCGTCATATCCACCTGGATAACCCGCAGATTTTTCTTGGCTGACAGCACCTCCAATGCCTCGTCCGTAAACGAAGGGGCTAACACAATCTCCAAGAAAATAGGTTTCATACCGAGTGCGACCTCTTTCGTCAACTCACGATTGCATACCACAATACCACCGTAGATGCTGACTTTGTCGCTTTCGTACGCTTTCTGCCATGCCTCTTCTATCGTATCAGCAACTGCTGCGCCACAAGGGTTCATATGTTTGAGCGCAACACAGAAAGGTTGCTGAAAATCACGCGCGATATTGAGCGCGGCATTGGCATCCTGTATGTTGTTGTACGACATCTCCTTACCCTGCAACTGCACACCGCTTGCCAACGAGAAAGCAACAGGCTCGGTGGCAGCATAGAACTTCGCACTCTGATGCGGGTTTTCGCCATAACGCAGGCTCTGCTTCAAATCGAACTCCAAGAACAACTTCTCGTTCAGCCCCGCCTGCGCGCGCATATACGCAGCAATACAGCAATCATACTCCGCCGTATGGGTGTATGCCTTCGCCGATAGTTTTAGTCTCGTTTCAGGTGTGGTATTACCTGTGGCGTGGATTTCTGAAAGGATCGTGTCGTAGTCCGTAGGATCGCAAACCACCGTAACGTCATTCCAATTCTTTGCCGCAGAACGGAGCATGGATGGTCCGCCTATGTCTATCTTTTCAATCGCTTCCGCCATAGAGACACCCTCTTTGGCAATCGTCTCACGGAACGGATAGAGATTCACACAGACCATATCTATCAGCCCGATACCGTTCTCCGCAAGGGCCTGCATATGGGAAGGCTCGTCACGACGAGCCAGCAAAGCACCATGCACCTTGGGATGCAAGGTCTTTACACGCCCATCACAAATTTCGGGGAAACCTGTGATTTCACTGATACCAATGGTATGCACGCCTTCGTCTTCCAACAACTTCTGCGTGCCACCTGTGGCAATTACCTCCCAGCCTGCCGCTTGCAGACCTTTCACAAACGGCACCAAGCCCGTCTTGTCGCTTACACTAACTAATACCCGCATCGTTTTTATAGTTTATTATATTATACAATCTCGTTTTCACCCTCTATCACCTTGCCTATCACTTGCGCCTTATCGCCATACTTGCCCAATATCTCAATGGCTTTCTTGGCATCCTTTTCGGGCATGGCAAGCACCATACCAATACCCATATTGAAGATATTGAACATCTCGCGGTGGGGTATATTGCCCCATTTTTCCAGACATTGGAAGACGGGCAAGATCTTCCAAGTGCCTTCCTGGATAGAAAAGCCTTGTCCTTCGCGCAAAATACGAGGTATATTCTCGTCAAAACCACCGCCCGTGATATGCGCCACACCATGCACATCGCAGTTCTTGATGACCTCCAACACCTGCTTAACGTATATGCGCGTGGGAGTGAGCAACACTTCGCCTAAAGGCTGAGTCTCACTCAACTCAGGATAGATCGTATGCAAATCTTTCTTGGCATCTGCCACGACCTTACGCACAAGACTGAAACCATTGGAATGTACGCCCGTAGAGGCAATACCAAGCAGCACATCTCCTACCGCTACCTTGCTGCCATCTATCAACTTGGATTTCTCTACGACACCCGTAGTGTAGCCCGCGATGTCGTACTCGCCATCGCTATACATACCCGGCATCTCCGCCGTCTCGCCACCTACTAATGCGCAGCCAGCCTGGCGGCAGCCGTTTGCCACGCCTGCTACGATAGCCTCAATTTTAGACGGGACATTATGACCCACCGCCACATAATCCAAAAAAATAAGCGGCTCTGCCCCCTGCGCCAACACATCATTCACGCACATCGCCACCGCATCTATACCTATCGTATCATGTTTGTCCATAGCAAAGGCTATCTTCAACTTAGTGCCAACGCCATCAGTACCACTGACCAAGATGGGCTCCTTAACGTTCAATGCGGACAAATCAAACATGCCGCCAAAAGAGCCAATGCTCCCCATAGAGCCGAAACGCATCGTACTCTTCACATGGGACTTGATGCGATGTACCACTTCATACCCGGCTTCCAAGTTCACGCCGGCTGCTTCATAATGCTGTGCCATAAAGTATTATATATTATTTTTAAACATTCCGCATAACTACCGCTACCCATTATTCCTCCCTCAGCAAGAAATCGGGTGTAAAGGTACTCATTTTTTTTGACATATGCAAATTACCATCCGCATCCCTAATTATCAATTTTGCTTTCTCAATACTTTTTACGACCTAATAGATATAAACAACAAAAAAATAGACCATACACGTCGTAATTGTTCCACACATTCCTATACCACCTGACCGCTACCTAACCGCTACCTGACCGCTCGTGGAACAATGGATCATCTTATAGGACATCGGGAAAATGACGGGAAACATTTTAATACTTGTATTTTGTATATTGCCTATGTATACCCAACGGGCTATTATTGTAAAATTTTGTATTTTTACCTATAAACTCACCTTTGTTTGTGTATTGTATATCTGCATAAACTAAGCAGAATACGACCAAAGTAGCAATTATAGGTTCACGAATGATGGTTGTATTATAGAATACAAAGTCAAATAAGGCAACGCCTAAGACTACCAATCCATATTTCTTATACTTAGGTATAAAAAACATTTGAACATAATAGAGGAGGAACAGAATTAGACCTATCACACCCAAGGCTTTGAAATGCATAAAAATACCCGTCATAGAACCTCGATGGTCAAGACCAAAGTTATAGTCGGAATCTCGATAGAACTCATATTCAGCACCATAAATTCGTTGCAATCCCACTCCATACCATGCCTCATCGTTATAATTCTCATAATCGGAAAACAATTTCCACCATAGTTTGACCGACCCTATACGCCCTTGATAAACTTCCTTTTTATTAATATATGTGATCTGCATTTGTGGCTTTGGAGTATCATCAATGCCTGAATACGATTTGACATACTCAATCGCATAATCCAAGTCGAAAGTTCCCCAGACCTTATTGTCTGGATTTAATGATGGTGTCATTTTTACGCCTAATACAAATATTAAAGGAATCACAGCCAATGACACCAACATCCATACATTATATTTCTTTTTAGAGACAAAGATACTTAACACAAAATATAATATCGGAAATAACAAGATTACAGCTCGCTTTCCTGCTGCAACACCGATTACGAGCAAACCTATCAAAAATAGCCATGCTTTCAGCCCCTTGATTTTCATATTTGAGTTGAGCGCAACCCAGCATAACGCAATTAGTGGTAAACCAGTACCTGCACCGCCGCCTCTTATACCGCCAAAAGTGCCAACCATCCCTTCCCAATAATGAAAACCATTAAGCATATAGCGCAAGAGACTCATCCCTATCTGTACTAACAAAATTAGAAATATAAGATGGTTGAAATGTTGCAATAATATAGGGTTTGTATCTCGCATTTTTATAAATGCAAATAACAAAATATAAGGTATCAGTACCTTCGAATATTGCGCAAAAGTAAAAATAACGTTATCTTGATGTAGAGCTAATGAATCAAAAAAGAACCAAACAGAATATACAGAAAAAAATAGCCATAACCACCTATATACTGGTATATACTTCCACAACTGTTCATGCATGAATACATATATAACAAACAGTGTGGTTATTATTTTCATAACCTTATCCCCACCTGGTATATAATACGAGAATGCTCCATTAAATGCCATAAGGATAAATAGTATCTCAATAGAAGAAGTTCTATATTTCCATATAAAATACAGACCTATAAAAGCCGCAAGAACGTAATAGAATGATATCCAATATGGCAGGGTCATAGTTGCTTATATTTTAAGATTGGTGCTTGCGGATTAAAGGTAGCCAGTGCCCACAAAAGAACTACATCTCTTTTAATCATATTCCAAATGGTTGTTACGCACTGTGTTCTCGCCTTACGACCTTTATATAATAATGCCACAACATACAACAATGCACACCACGGAGATGCAAAAAACAATCCGAAGGAAAGCAATAGAAAGATAGTAGTATATTGCTGTCGAACAAATATCTTCCAATACGATATATCTCCAATATGTTTTTTTAACAACAAAGCAGTATATTTAATATTCGAAACAAAATCTTCGCGGATTTCATAAGACTTCATATAGTGATTCGCCAATAGCGTTCCTTTACGTAAAAGGGGATAACCCATTTTGCTAACTCTAAGCCCTAAATCAAAATCTTGGCTTCGCTTGAATCGTGTATCCATCCCACCTACTCTATCCCAAAGTGTGCGGCTTATCAAAAATAATCCACCAGTGGTAGTCTCATATCTATCTTCATTTAATCTGCCAGAACGAATGTGTGTGTATAGATAGTTCCAGTCATTATCATGCACTACGTCGTTGAACAGACCTGATACAAAGGGATAATTGAGATTACCTTCCTCATCCAATACTTTTGGTAGGAAACCTGGCAGTATCTCCATATCACCATCCACAAAGAACAGAACATTTCCTCTTGCCTCTTGTGCTCCAATGTTACGAGCCACAGCCGCATTATAGTCCCCTGTTATTTGAAATACCCGCACTTGGGGAAATGACTTTGCCACGACCACACTCTTGTCTATAGATTGACTATCAACATATATCGACTCCCACTCATCTATTTTGTCTATTTCAACAACTTGCATAATAGAAACAATGCATTTCGACAAGAAACGCTCTTCATTACGTCCTATGATAATAAATGATATCATAAAATTTTAGAAAGGACAGACGGGTACGCAGTTAATATACTATGTAATTGATGGTCATTGCCTCCTCTTGAATTTGTATTGAAAAGTGCTTCATCATTATTCACTCCTATTACTTGTAATGCAAAAGAATTCTCATTATGAATGACAGTAAGGGAAGTTCCTTTCAGTAGAGCCATTGCCCAAAACCACAAATCGTCTGTTGTAGGAGCAAGTGTAGAAAACTGCGCTTGATTCAGAACTTCATTATGCAAACTGTGCGGCGGATACAGCACACCACCGACCCCTAATAATACATTTGTATTTGCAGTGCAACTTGTATCGATAGTCGTCCATGAGTTATATGTAATGGGGGTATTATTTTTCAACTCTACACGGCTAGCGCAATAGCCATAAATCGAATTTGGATTTTGCTGATATGCTTTATACAGCCCCTTTAGCCAGTTACGCCGATATAATATATCATCATCTGCCACTACTACAATAGCGTCAGGATATTCCTTTAATGTTGGTAGAAGTTTTGTGTATGATTTTATCGGTACATTACACCACCTTATCTCCAACCCATATTTAATATATCGCAACACTTTGTAAGGAATATCTGCTTCTCGATTAGGAAACTGTGATGCTGTCAACCATAAAATCAGTTTATCTGGTTTTACACTTTGTGTCAACAAACTTTCAATTGTTTGACTTATGGTGTTCATTCTTGCAGGATAAGACGTAAACGAAACAATGATCGGGCAAGAACGCTTTTCTACATTTACCCCAACCGATTGAACATTTCTACCTACTGCACGATGAATTTCAATACGTCGTTTCAACTCTCGAACCATACGCTTAAATAAAAGCCACTTGGTCACTTTCTTAGACAAACGTAAATTATTATCATACGATTTTAGGGAAAACAACTCTTTTAGTCGAATTAGTGTTTGCACCATCTTGATAGATACGTCCACGAGTGGGTAACGATAATAAGTTAACCGTTCTATGTCGGACAAAACCCTATCATTGAAATATACCTGCAGTATTTGGTTTTGTTCTTTTCGATTTCGCCGAATATCTTGTGAACCTATTCCGTTGCTATCAAAAATAACAATCAACTCATCTAATGGGAAATATGAACATTTCTCAACAATAAGTGCTTCTAAAAAAAATTTCCAATCTGAAACTATTAACCCTGTCTCATCATAAGGATACTTTTCTAATAGTTCACGTTTTATAAATGCTGCTTGATGGTTTATAGACTTTTTTTCATAAAAAAATCCTAACGTTGGGCTTACTGGTGGTTCGATAACGCGTGTGGTAGTTTGCGCACGCCCAATCAATATATCAAAACAATCGTAACTGTGCGAAAAGACATTTGCTACGACGTCTGAATTAGCAAAATAATCGCCCGCATTCATAAAATTGCAATAACGTCCGGTAGCCATCTTTACTCCCTTATTCATTGCATTGTAAATGCCTGCATCTTGCTCACTAACCCATTTGAAAGTTATTCCTTTTTGTACGAAATATGATTCCGATTCTAACAAGAATTCTTTCGAACCATCCTTACTACCACCATCAACCACTATATATTCAAAGTCTGTATAACTTTGTTGTAACACACTATGAAGAGTAAGCCTAAGCCCATCTATATTATTATAACTAATTGTAATAATTGATAATTTCATACACTCTAATAAGAATAGGTAGATAATACACTTGACACACTATCAAAATTGCAAGACATCATTTTACTATTTTTGATACTTTCGAATAAACTCATCAATATTCCAAAAGTATCTTTCTACATCTCGCAACTTATCCTCTTCGAAATTCCACCATTGGATTTGGAGTAGTGCATCTATTTGTGATTGTGTGAAACGATATCGCTTAATCTTCATTGGAACGCCCACAACTACTGCGTATGGAGGCACGTCCTTAGATACTACAGTTCCAGCACCGATAATAGCACCATCTCCAATTGTCACTCCAGATAACACAATTACATTATCACCAATAAATACATCATTACCAACCCGTACAGGAAGATACTCCTCTATCTTTTTCTTTGAAGATAGGGTTGTTCCATTTTGCTTCAAATTCGAATAAAACATAGGCGCAGTACTTAATCCATTCGTAGGATGTATTCCTAAACCAGAACGGAAATTCGCTCCTATCGAGCAAAATTTACCAATATGTGTATTATGTATATGTGAATTAGATGCAATATAAGAATAGTCGCCTATTGATACATTAAGGAGATGATAAGTCGATTGTAGTTTTACATGTTTCCCCACATCTGTCCCTGAGCGTTTGTTTATAATTGCACCCCAATTAGTGTTTTTACCAAATACATATCGCCCGATTTTTAAGAGCGACTTCCACTTGCGCCACACAACATACACATGAATGCCAGTTAAGAATTTTCCAATTTTCCCTTTGACTGCTTTAGGTTCATAGTGCTGCTTATACATCGCATCTATTGACTTGCGCATGGAGGCACACTCTTGTATTGTCTCCACCTCAATAGGAAGATAGTCAGTGGTTGCAACGTCGAAATATCGTTCTGAAGCTGAACAGTTTGTTCCACTATTATCAAAGCCACAATTTCTCACCAACGCAGTTGTTGGAAACAACGTTATTCCACCACAATACAGCCATGATGCATACCACTTCACAGCCCATGTATATAAGTCTCTTGTTTTATTGGCAACTAACTGCTCATAATACCTTGCGTGCCCTTCTATATTAAATTTTTTAATCTCCTCTTTTGTTTGAAAATGGGACAAATGAATATCTACATTAGGTTGATAGTATTTCCATGCCCGTTGCCAAGTAGCCCACCCCCAACATGACATAATTTTCAAGAATACTGTTGATTGCTTCGTCTGGTATTTATGAGGATATATATAAGCACTTACCTGCATCACCTGCTCATCGTCTTTGTACATTTCTAAAGCATCGTTCATATACTTGAGAAAGCCACGGGTTACAACAATATCATCTTCTAATACAATCACTTTTCCACACCTATTAACGATTTCCGTTACCCCATCAACTATTGAATCTGCCAAACCTTTATTTTTCTCTGACTCAATGATATGCACATACTTACACCATTGCTTTTTGCGTATCAATTTACGCACTTCTGCTATGAAACTGCGTTGCTCGGCTGATGCGTTCGGTTTAGGACCATCAGCATATATAAACAAATCTGACTCGGAAGCCAAATCGTTTTGAGATAGAGCTTCCAATGTGCGTTCCGTGTGTTCTGGGCGATTATAGACAAAGATTACTATCGGTGCTAAATTCATTGTTATTTGGATGTTTTGCAGTTAGTCAATAACAAATTTTGACCTAAGCGCTTATGAAACGATTCTTTGTAATGATTTAATAAAATACCCCCCCGTAAATGTTAATTCTGCTAAATATATCATATGATTTTCGCAATAAAAATCTACACGCACAAAAGGGAATGGTTTTGCTAAACATGCGGCATAGTGCTGCATCTCCATATACTCAACAGGCTGCGTTACATCTTCTGTATTTTCGGATATACGCTCATTAAGGCGTTCCCACACAAGTGAATAAGACCACGAATCGTAAGAGCCATCCATATTTTTGCGGCATACCAAACAAGAATCAGGAGTTCCATTCACACACCAAAACTGATATTCCAATGGAGGCGTTTCACTAATCAACTCCTCACAAATGACACAAGGCTGTATCTTAGCATAATGACGTTCTCCTGCGACCTTACTATAATCGACTTGCAACCACTTATTCAACTGCTTACGTGCCTGTTCAGTATCGAAAACTTGTTTATCACGACAAAAAATATTCTGTCCACAACCATGATTACACTTCAATACGAAAGTGTTTGGTAATTTGCTAAAATCAATGGCATTTGCATCGGTATATACTCCATACAAGGGAATCAAAATATGATTTAATCCTACTTCACTCACATATTTCCGTACCCTGTATTTATCCGTGCAATCCGCTTTCAATTGGGGTTGCCAATAGCGGTTGAGCCACATCAACTTTTCGTTAAGCGTTTGAGGATTATCATAGTGGAGCGAATAGCCCACTGCTTGGCGAAAACGTACCTTGTCATAGCAATTGTTCCCCAACATACGAGCCACACGCATCTCAATATGTCTATATTGACATCGTAGCGTGCGGCACACTTTTCTGATAAAATTTGTCATCATCATTTCTCTGCTAATGCATCTTCTAAAAATGCCTCGTATGAAGCATATTGAGGAATGTTATTCTTAATAAACTGATCGTATAATTCCCCTGGCATCTGCTGATGTTTAATCCTTTCAACAAATGCAGGTGGATAATTTTCACTTTCATGATAAAACAAAGCAAACTCTTCCCAAAAATCTTCTACCGTTGGCTTTTTCCCTCTATATTCATATAATGCTTTGGCATACGCTTTTGCATCATCCAATGCACGTGATTTTCTTCGCTCGTGGTACTCATCCAAACTGCATATCACACGAGCAGGAACACCTGCCGCAATAGAATTAGAGGGAATATTTTTTGTTACTACAGAACCAGCACCAATGATAACATTATCACCAACCGTAACACCTCGCAAAATGATTGATTTTTGACCAATATAGACATTGTTACCAATATGAACCGCTGAACGTCCTGGGATATAATCGGTATATACATTACGAAATACTGCAGAACTAATATCGTGTGTCAGAATAGATACGCCTGCTGTAATAACTACATTGTCGCCTATGTGAACCAGTCCTTCTGAAGATATATCAATGCGGATAGACTTATGATTGAACAATCGAAAGTTTTTTCCAATAGATATCCCACAATCACGCAAGTACTGTTCGTAGCCTTGTGGAGTACGAACTTGCCAGTAATGTTTTATTTTCCAAAATATATTCATAACCAATGTGCTCCTAATTTTGTATTTCTCATTCTGCTATATTGTATATCACGGGCTTTGTAGCAAAGAAACCTATACGTTTTCCAATTATTATTTGCAGCCTTCCAATGGAAATACATCCACTGTTTCAGAGCCTGTACCCTATAAACCCTTTGCCAATGTTGAACGGTGCGCTCATCATTGACATTAGACACATCGATGAGCAGATTCTTCTGCCAATTTTCGTGCTCCATATCATAATCAATAGGTCGTTCCTCAATATCATGACAAACCAATGCCTGTGGACAGATACCAATTTTCCCTCCATGGTAGTGTACCCGCTGCATATAATTATCATCCTCTCCTCTGTGAAAGAACAAGGGATCAAATCCACCTATTGTTTGCAATGTCTTACGCGACAACAACCATGCAGCAGCACCGATATAACCTGTATGATATACCTCTTGCAAGGGATGACTAAAAAACAAGTCTGATACAAAATCGTTCCCTCGCTCCGACTTAATAGCTAATTGGATAGGTGTTCCTTTAGTGAGCCTATCCCCTTTACCATAGAGCCATAATGCTGAAAGAATATAATAGTGTGCATATTCTGGTTTTTCTGCCACTTCTACCAAACGTTCTATACAATCGTTGTTATACAACCATGCGTCTTGATTGAGGAGAAAGACATAATCATAGTTGTTCTCCAACGCATAGCACATTCCAATGTTATTTGCCTGTCCAAAGCCAATATTTTTAGGGGATTGAACCAAATGAACTTCTGGATGATGTTCTTTTATCCATTCAACGGTACCATCAGTAGAGGCATTGTCTATCACCATGACATCAACAGGTATCGTAGATTGTCGCAACGAACCGAAACAGCGCTCATACCAACGTTTGCCATTGTATGTTACTATAATTACGATGATTTTCATTTTATCCGTTGTTTTAGTGTGCAATCCACAGCATTATAAATCGCCGCAAACGCAATTGACAGGATCATAGCCGATAGAAAATACACCATCCAATACCCCCCCATTTTCAGGTATTACAGGGTGATATCCAACCATTCCTAAGGGTAAGTGACATAGATACACCTTAAGAAACGATGCGGGTTTGAGTAGCAACGGATGGATAGCCATTATCACAAACGAATTCTTTCCTATCCACGCCATAGCCTCATGGTACTTACCAATACAAACACTATTTAATTGCTCCATTTTAATGATGATACCATATACCATTATAAAGCCTGCTGTACCTGCCATCATCAGCACTATCCAATCCGCCAATCCTCTTCCACGAAAAGCCATATCTGTGGGGTAGATGGCTGTTGTAAAGATAACGATACAGGTAACCAAAATAAGCAATGGAGCAGATGTGAGATAGGATTTCATCCTCCGTAGCAGACACCCTAATACGATGAAAAACAACGCCATACATACTTTGTAGTCTATTACGGGTTTTAGCACCCACTGCGTACCTGAATATGCAAACCAACCGCCTAACAGTGTCGCTATTGCACCTATTGTACAAAGAGCAACAAGAGAATCTTTACGGTATCTTTCTACTACTCTCATCGGGATATACAAGACAAACAGCGCGATGAACAATGTCCTAACGAACCAAAAGGTGCCGAGGAGAGATGTCTCGTACTGTGTCATGGTCGTTACTATCCAAATAGTTTTTTTTATAATTGTTTTCCATGAATATAGTCCATTTACCAAACCTTGATAACCATACTCTGCCGATAAGATACCCATTTTGAAGAATATATTATGCAACAATAAGAATACGACAGACCAAATCACGAAAGGGATATACAACGTTTGCACTTTTCTTATTGCAAAATCCTTGAATTCTTTTTTCCAAGAGAAAAACCAACCACTTGCGATAAAGAACAAAGGCATATGAAACTGATAGACGAAATCATGTAACCACGTTGGGCAACCACTATGCCCCAACACTACCAATGTAATGCCGACTCCTTTGACTATATCTATTGTATCATCGCGCTGCATAAATCCTATCAGAAATTTGCTATATATCCATTTAGTGTTTGTGCCAATGATCGGTAATTATCATAGATATCACCGCTTGAGACCAAACATTGTCACTAATTTCTTAATAAATGAAGACAAACGATGCAAAGGCCATAGTAAAAAATATCCAACTTTGTAATCTATTGATTGTGCTTTTTTTTGAGAGGCAGTATCTTCGTATAACCTTTGCATTACCAAGTTCACCCAAACTGCCATTTTATTCCGGCTCTCCGCTCTATCCTCAATAGAAAATTTATCATACAACAACAACGCAGCAGTTACCACTGAATTTGCCATTCGCTTCCTATCTCTTGTCATTGAATGTGGATGTACCCGGTAATATGCCAATATATCGGCTGTCTCTATAAATTTTGCATTTGATAATATTAAATCGCACCAAAACAGCCAATCTTCCCGTGCAGAAACAGTCTCCTCAAATCGGATTTTATGGGTATCTAAAAACGATTTTCTGATCAATGCCGCATGTGGGGGAAAAACGAATTTTAAGCCAAATGAATACAATATACCTTCTCTTGTTAGGTCATATTTAGAACGTGAAAAAACGTTTTCGAAAGTATTATCAATGGAATCAGTAAACATCGTATGGTGGCTTACTATAACATCATTACCCTCAACACATGACAACTGCATCTCAAATTTATTTTGAGCGATTACATCATCCGCATCAAGCAATTGGATAAAATCACCTTTTGCTTCTCTCAACCCAGAGTTCCTTGCCCCAGAAAGCCCTCTGTTTGTTTGATAAATATAGCGTATTCTCCGATCTTTCTTGCACAAGTTCTCCGCAACTATTTTACAATCATCTGTTGATCCATCATCAATAATGATGCATTCCCAATTGACATATGTTTGGCTCAAAACAGAGCCTACTGAGTCTTTGAGAAAACGAGCCTGATTATAACATGGAATAATAACCGATACAAGTATAGTACTATCTTTCATCTTAATGATATCTTCTTGATTATTAAGCATTCTTGAATACAGAGCCATACTTATGCCATAACAAATGCAAACCTCTATTTACATATACAAATTTCAGTGATAACATGGCTGTCAACCAAAACTATAAAATAAAACCTATCAAACAACGTTGATTATTTGCAACAAAACTTCTTTTTGAGCGTGTATTTTAGTTTTCGTGGAATACATAATACTACCTTACCAACAGACGATGCACGTCTGTCAATGTTTTTAATCTGCTTCTCCAATAGTTGCAACCGTTGAAAATCAGTGATGAGTGATGGACACAATCGAGCAAATACCTGTTGGCGCTCTTCTAACATTTCTTGCCTATTGGAAGATTGTGAGGATATGCCAGTGGTATCAAAATATGACAGATATATAGGAATATGACGATATGTACAATGATTATTCACAAACATTTTCAAACACAATTCCCAATCAGATGCATATTTAAGCATCTCATTGTATAGACCAAAATCAAATAAAGCAGTTCTCTTAAAGAACGAGGCTTGATGCGGAAGCGCACTCTGCCACAAAAAATATGCAGAAATGTTCTTGGGATAAGAGACTTTAGTCTCTTTACCATCGGAAGATATACATATTTTATCGCAATAAATCATATCCTCCACCCAATCACCATTAGATATAGCAAATTGCAACGAAGCAGCCTCACACAAATAATCACCGCCATTAAGGAACAAACAGTATTCACCCGTAGCCATACGGATGCCTTTGTTCATCGCATTGTAAATACCTTTGTCAGGTTCGGAAAGCCATTTGCATACAATGTTCCTTTCTGTGGTTTGAGCAGCATAATTTGCAATATAATCAACACTGCCATCCGTCGAACCGCCATCTACAATGATATGCTCGAAATCGGTATAAGTCTGCGCAAGAACAGAAGGGAGCGTTTTTTGCAGACCCGCAAGATTATTATACGCTATTGTGATGATAGACAATTTCATAACATTAAATACAGATAATCTACATACACTACATTACGAACTACAAAGTAATAGCACCCACGTTGGCTATAACACCAACAAGCCGCGTTCCGAATAAGAGAGCTCCCTGCCACTATCTCCTACAAAACCATCGATTTTTACGACAATCGGTTGCGTCAAAGTCATTTGATAGGCTATGTTTGGATCCGTTAAATACAAGTATAACAAATACTCACCATTCGTTATATTACTTGGAAATACTATCGTTTCGTTGATCTCAAACGCGCCTTGACCATATACATTTGTCCGTCCTAATTGATGACAAGGGCAATAGGACGCCAAACGCACATGCGCTCTGTCATAGAGTTCTGCTTCCAATTCCAAATGCATAGACGATAAGCACTCCCCAGCAACGCAAACATGTAACTTTCGCATCGCTTGAGAGAGTACAAGATGATTATGGGAAACACCGTTTATCTGTAGTTCTGCAATCCGCAAAAAGGCATTGCTCTGAACCAAATTTAGCAACGCAACACAACCACAATCTTCAGTTTTCGTATAGACATCTACAACTTCTCCTATTTCTCCCGTAGCACGCACCATGCCGTTTTCCAATAAGACGCCGTGGTGGCAGAGGGCTTTCATGCTTGCCATATTGTGGCTGACGAAGAGGACGGTGCGGCCTTCGCCTCGAGAGACGTCCTGCATCTTGCCTATCGCCTTCTTCTGGAACTCGGCATCGCCTACGGCGAGAACCTCGTCCACCACGAGAATCTCAGGGTCAAGATGGGCGGCTACGGCAAAGCCAAGACGCACCATCATACCGCTGGAATAGCGCTTGACAGGGGTGTCTATATAACGCTCGCAGCCCGAGAAATCAATGATTTCGTCTAACTTGCGGCTGATCTCCTGCTTGGTCATTCCCAAGATAGCCCCATTCATATAGATGTTCTCACGCCCCGTCATCTCAGGATGGAAACCTGTGCCGACTTCCAACAGGGAAGCAATGCGACCTTGCGCACGGATAGTCCCTGTCGTGGGAGAGGTTACCCTACTGAGCAGTTTGAGCAATGTACTCTTACCTGCACCGTTCTTGCCTATGATACCCACCACATCCCCTTGCTCCACCTTGAAATCGATATCACGCAACGCCCATACATACTCGCTATCCGCCTTCGACGCACGGTCATTCACGGAACCAATCTTCAAATAAGGATCTTCGCGGCGGAGAACAGATGTCTGCCACCAACGGTTCAAATCGTGCGCAACCGTACCTGTGGACACAACTCCCAGACGATACTGCTTACCGACGTGATTAAATTCTATTGCAGAGGACATAAACTACGCATTTGGTTTAACTAAAACAGCACCATACTTGCTATTTTGCTTCTATCAGCGCGCAAAGTTACTACTTTTTTACGACATACACAAATTTTTTCTTGTTTTCGCGGGCAAGCGCATCAAAAATGTGCATTTTTGTCTTTACTTCCCCTCTTTAAACAAGGCAGAGACACAAAGAACGCATATGTTGAATTTCATTCGACCTTTCTCACGCTCGGCATAGCCAATAAATTTGCTCTGCACTCGCTTAATCGAAACGTTCGTTACGGAAAAATCCAAGCGAAACAAGACACTTTATCAAGGCAAGAAAGGGCTTTTGTATTTTATACATTTTAACAC
>X363_Desmarests_Spiny_Pocket_Mouse__coassemble_555_pt1 | contig 21644 bp, 13 predicted proteins | sample X363_Desmarests_Spiny_Pocket_Mouse__metabat2_low_PE_030 | metagenome-assembled genome bin X363_Desmarests_Spiny_Pocket_Mouse
CGGATATGGTTCAGCGTACGGAGACGGCATATCAGCCCCTGCCATTTATGTCCGTCTGCCCGATGAGCCGGGCATTGGGTGAGACGCCTGCCGAGATAGCCTATACGCTTCAGGATTTGGAGAACAGCACGCGCGTCAGGCGTCGTGTGGGTGATTTTCCTTCGGAGCCTTTCCCAGACCCCGTCGGCGATATGTCGTTTGGCGTGTTGGGCGCGCTCGTGATGCTGTGGTTCGGCTGGCGATATGTGAAATCCCTGCTGCACCGCAAACGAAAAGCACAAGCCTGAGCGAACGATTCTAAAACGCTATGTAGAAGAAACTGCTTACCCAAGGTAGGCAGTTTTTTTGTATGGCGTTTTAGGCATTGTAAAAAAATGCTAACAATATCGGCACTATGCAGCGTGGAACAATCGGCTACGTATCCCCGACCTGACCGCTCGTCAGAATTGCCTCCGCTAACGGAACGCACTTACGTGCGTTAAACGCTCCGTCATTCTTCCTCTTCAAAAATCAAAAAGCCTTTGTCTTTTTCATTTTTGAGAAAAATATGGAATAACACCAGACCGCTCGTGGAACAATGAGCAACGTTATAGGTACTCGGGAGGACAACGGGTGAATAATAGAAATGAATTTTAATATTTGTTTTATAATGAGTTAGATAAGCACCCGTGCAATGGCGACAGTTTTACAGTCCCTTATCTGCATACAGCCGTGCGGCTGTCCTGTGCAGACGAAAGACCCGCATGGCTGCCGCCTTGCGGGAGCGAGTGCTAAAAAATCGCATCGAAAATGGCGTAAAGAATGGTACACGTCCAACGAGCGCAGCGAGGCGTTTGTACCATTTAGCCATTGAGATGATGATTTTTCACGAGCGGAGCACAGCGGCGAGTTCTTCTTTTGCTTCTTTTCTTCTGTCGACACAGAAGGAAAAGAAGGAATAAATGTAAAGATAAATGTAAAGATAAATGTAAAGATAAATGTAAAGATAAATGTAAAGATAAATGTAAAGATAAGGGTATAGGTAAGGTAAGGTAAGGTAGGGTAAGGTAAGGTAAGGTAGGGTAAGGTAAGATAAGGTAAGGTAGGGTAAGGTAGAGTAAGATAAGGTAGATACTACGCAAGAAAGTGAAAAGCAGAGAAAGAAGTAAAAAGCATACTCTATCACACCCAATAGCGGTATCCCGACCTACCCAAGAGGCAGTCTAACCACGTAGGCTGCCTCTTGGGTATAGTCTTTATCAGAACCTCTTGTAACGGCGATGACTTATAGGTCGTTGTTTTCGATTCTTGTCAGTAGATGGATTGCGCCTGCTATGGTCTGCACCTGTGTAATGACCATATAGCGACGTCCCGTCTTCTCGCCTTTCTTGTTGCGTTCTTCGACCAATTGGCACCGTTTGGCGCGTGTGGCGGCAAAGTGGAGCATTTGGGCGAAGGTCTGGCTCTGCCAATAGGCGTCTTTGTGTTGCACAAAATAGAGTACCAGCCGTTGCTGCTTGAGCATCACTTTCTCTATGCCCAATCGGCAGCATATCCAGCGCAGGCGCACTACGTTGAGCAGTTCATCTGCCGACTCGGGCAATGCGCCAAAGCGGTCGATAAGGCGTTTCTTGAACTCGGTGAGTTGGTCTTCGTTGTTGAGACTGTCCAACTCGCGGTAGAGGGTGATACGTTCGGAGATGTTCTCTATATAGTCGGTGGGGAAACCGAGCGGCAGGTCGCTTTCGAGTTGCGAATCGCTTGCCCAACGCGTTGCCATAGCGGAGGGGAAGGTAGCCGATGCCTCAGCGTGGCAATCCAGCATCTCCTCTTTGAGTTCTTCTACGGCTTCGTTGAGGATGCGCTGGTAGGTCTCGTATCCCAGATCGGCAATGAAACCCGATTGCTCGGAGCCTAACAGGTTGCCTGCGCCGCGAATGTCCAGGTCCTGCATCGCCAACTGAAAGCCCGCCCCGAGTTCAGCAAAGGTGCTGAGTGCCTCCAATCGCCGCCGTGCATCCGCGGTCAGCAGTTCACGCTCGGGAGCCACCAGGTAGCAATAGGCTTTTCGATTGGTACGTCCCACGCGCCCGCGCAACTGGTGGAGGTCGGAGAGCCCGTAGTGCTGTGCGGAGTAGATGATGATGGTATTCACATTGGGGATGTCAATGCCCGACTCGATGATGGTCGTAGCAAGGAGGATGTCGTACTCGTAATTGATGAAGTCTTCCAGCCGTTTCTCCATCTCGTCGGTAGGCATCTGTCCGTGTGCTGTGATGATGCGGGCTTCTGGACAAAGCGCTCGTATGCGCCGCTCGATACGCGGGAGCATCTCTATGCGGTTGTTCACGATGAAGATTTGTCCATTGCGCTGCATTTCCAGTTGTATCGCCTCTTTGATGATATCCTCGTCATCAGGGGTGATGAGTTCGGTCTGCACAGGGTAGCGGTTCTGGGGCGGCGTGGTCATGACGCTCAGGTCGCGCGCGCCGAGCAGCGAGAACTGCAAGGTGCGGGGGATAGGGGTGGCGGTGAGGGTAAGCACATCGATATTCGTGCGCAGGGTCTTGAGTCTCTCCTTGACGGCAACGCCGAATTTCTGCTCCTCATCGATGATTAGCAAGCCGAGGTCGTGCCATTTCACGGACTTGCCGACCAATTTATGCGTGCCGATGAGGATGTCTATCTTGCCTGCCTCCAATGCGGCTAAGGTCTCCTTGACCTCTTTGGACGACTTGGCACGCGACAGGTATTCGATGCGTACGGGGAAGTTCTTCATACGCTCGCGGAAGGTGTTGTAGTGTTGCAGTGCGAGCACGGTGGTCGGGACAAGCACAGCGACCTGTTTGCCATTGGTGGCGGCTTTGAACGCTGCACGCATAGCCACTTCGGTCTTGCCAAATCCCACATCTCCGCATACGAGCCTGTCCATCGGCATATGGCTCTCCATATCGTGCTTGATGTCGGCAGTGGCTTTGGCTTGGTCGGGCGTGTCTTCATACAGGAACGATGCCTCCAACTCGTGCTGCATATAGTCGTCGGGCGAATAGGCAAAGCCCTGTTGTTGCTTGCGGGTGGCGTATAGTCGTATGAGGTCGCGCGCAATGTCTTTCACGCGTTCTTTGGTGCGTTCTTTCAGCCGTTCCCATGCGCCAGAACCCAAGCGCGATATGGTGGGTTCGCTGCCCTCCTTGCCCTTGTACTTGCTGATGCGGTGGAGATTGTGAATGGACACAAACACAGCATCGCCATCTCGATAGATGAGTTTGATCATCTCTTGTAGTTTGCCATTCACAGGGGTCGTTACCAATCCACCGAACCTGGCGATACCATGGTCGGAGTGGACGACATAGTCGCCCACTTGTAGTTGGTTGATTTCTTTGAGGGTGATGATAGCCTTGCCACGACGTGCATTCTCGCTGGTGAGGGCAACACGGTGGAAACGCTCGAATATCTGATGGTCGGTATAGCAGCATATCCTGAGCCCACGGTCTATAAAGCCTTCGTGCAGAATACCCTGTATGGCAACAAAGGAAACAGGCGCGTTGTCGGTTTCGGAGAGTTGCTCGAAGATGGCTGCCAAGCGGTCGGTTTGCTTCTTCTGTTCGGAGAGGATGTATATATGGTATCCGTTGGCAATGTAGTGGCGTATGTCCTCCGTGAGAAGGTCGAACTGCTTGTGGAAAACGGGCTGGGGCAGGGTGTCAAAAGCAATGCGTACATGTGTCGGGAAATAGGACTTCTCTGTCATCTCGATGGTCGCGCCCTGTGTCATACGTGCTTTCTCCGCCTCCTCAAACGGCAGTTTATAGAATACGAGCGACCAGTCGTCGGAAGCAAAGACCGTTTCTGCGGGGAGGTAGTCCAGCAGCGTATACGCCTGTGTCTCCTCGCTTTCCTGGTATCTCACAATGTCTATGGCAGTCATCTTCTCTTTGGACAATTGGGTCTCTATGTCAAACGTACGTATGGAATCTATCTCGTCTCCCCAAAAGTCTAAGCGATAGGGCATATCGTGGGAGTAACTGTATATATCCACAATGCCACCGCGTATGGCATACTGCCCTGGCTCATACACGAAATCCACCCGTGTGAACGCCAAATCGGATAGGGATTTCCCTACCTCGCTGAGAGATATATGCTGCCCGACATGATAGCGTAGGGTCTGCGCCGCGAGATGGAACGGTGCAGGAGTGGGTTCCGCCAACGCCTCGGGGTAGGTTACCACGATACAGGTGCGTTGCGTCTTTTCACCGCGACTGCTCAGTGCCGTCAGGGTTTCCGTACGCTGGATAGCCAAGGCTTCGTCTATCCCTTGGCGGCGACGTTTCGAGGTGGGAAAAAAGAATACATCGGCGGTAAGGGCGAGTTGACGCAGGTCGGAATAGGTGTACTGCGCGTCATCGCCATTATGCATGACGACGACCAAAGTATCCATGGTGTTCAGGGCAGCCAACACAAGACTGCGTGCAGAGGCATGCAAGCCGCTCAACAAGAGGTGGCGTTCCTGCCCTTTTTGCAGTTCGCGACGTATTGCGCCGATTTCAGGATGATGCTGGAATAATTCTTCTAACTCACAGATTTGCATATTCAACAGTGCATTTGTAATGCCGAATGACCGATTAGGGGGTAATGGGTGTTTGTCGAACACCTCCAAACGGAATACAAAGGTATCACTTTTTGACGAAATATGCAAGAAAATGCCATTATTTTTGCATATCCGAAAAAAAGTGCTTACCTTTGCAAGGTAATCAGCACCTATTCGTTGAATGAAAACATTCGGTCTCAGAATAAACCGTGTAACCGTTTACCTCGCGATACCGTTCAGCGTGCAACAGCCGACAAGTAGCCGACAAGTAGCGGAGAAGTAGCCGACAAGTAGCCGACAAGTAGCCGACAACTCAAAGCCCTGTCTTGAATAGGCAAAGAGAGCGTTCAGCCATTTTATGACCATCTTGTCCAATCTGTTGCTTGGTATGTCTGCGCTGGCATATATGATACGTATTTCATTCAACCGACAGGTAATTAACGTGTAGAAAAACAGTTATGAAATCCCTTTCCCGCTATATCTTGTTGTTGGTTGTATGCCTTGGCTATCATATGTCTGTGTCTGCGGAGTGGACGCCTCTGATACGCTCTTTTACGCCGAATGATTACAAAGCAGGCACGCAGAACTGGCGATTGGTGGAACAAACGAACGGCTGGATATATGCCGCCAATAATTACGGAGTAATGGAGTTTGACGGCATGCGTTGGCGGCTGTATGGAATCGGCAATTCTACGGTTGTACGTACGGTTGCGAGGGATGAGGAGGGACGTATTTTTGCAGGAGGAACAGACGAATTTGGCTATTTTACGTATAATCCGTATGGCGGTATGGACTACTGCTCGCTGGTGGACAGTCTGCCTATGCAGTATCGTAATTTCGGGGAGGTCTGGCAGATATTTCCTTCGGAACAGAGTCTTTATGTGCAGACGAGAAATTATCTGTTCCTATTTCACGAGACAGGAAAAGTGCAGGTGATAGACCCTGCGGATGTCATCAAGACCTCTTTGCTTACCAACGGAGAGTTTTATATAGCCACCTCGCGTGATGTATTCGTGCTGGCAGGCAATCGGTTGCATTCATTGCGCGGCACACACTTGTTGCAAGGTGCAACCGTTTGTGCGATGCTACCTTGGGAGGAGCATTCTATCTTGATTGCCACGGATTTTGCGGGGCTGTTTGTGTATGATGGCAACTATATACACCCATTGCGTACGGAAGTAGATAAGTATATCTGCGACAACCAGTTGTATGCCGTTGCCCTGCATGAAGATTGTCTGGCGTTGGGAACGGTTCGAAAAGGAGTGGTGTTGGTGGATAGGAATGGGGCTAATCCCCAGTACTTTACGCGTGAAAACGGTTTGCAGAACAATACCGTGCTGTCCCTGCATTTTGACCAAAAGGCCAACTTGTGGGTGGGATTGGATCAAGGAATAGATTGTATTCAGCGTGCGTTGAGGATAGAGCAGTTGAATAATACGCAGATAGACTTTGGCTCGGGGTACAGTGCATGTCCTTATGGAGGGCAACTCTACTTGGGAACGAACCAGGGACTATACGCGTATCAATATGGTCGCCCGCAAATAGCAGCCACGCCGCATCTTATCGCAGGCTCACAGGGGCAGGTATGGGATGTGCGTGCTATCCACGGTCGTCTTTTTTGTAGCCACAATAGAGGACTGTTTGAGTTGCAGAACGGGGTGTTGAAAACGTTGTATGGCAATGACGGAGTCTGGTCTGTCAGACCATGGAAAGGTAGCCAGATTATTGCGGGAACGTATAATGGTTTCGTGTTGCTCAATGGACAAACCACCACTTTGCTCTCAGGCTTCCACGAGACCGCACTGTACTATGAGATAGATGCGGCAGACCATATCTGGGTACTCACATCCCGAGGCGTAGAGAAACTGACAGTTCAACCTGAGCAAGCATCGGTGTCTGCGGAATTGGTCGTTCCATACCCTGCGGCGCAGAGGTCTTTTTCGATGGACAGGGTGGGGGATTCCATCTATCTGTCCCACAAAGACTATTTTAGTATTATTGATGAACAGGGCAGTCTCACACGAGTCAATCCGCAGACTGTGGGATTGCCGGACACCGCGCAATATACGGTGGTGAGACGCAGCAGGTCAGGCAAGTTGGTCTATATGACGGCGGATGATATGCCCACGTTTATGATAGGCGGCTTTGCCAACCTGACTTTCGATGAGGAGGACAATGCGATTATTGGGGGGATTACTGGGTTTCGACGTGTGATGATGACGGATATACATCCCAATGCGCAGTTGCCAGACTTGTACATACGTCGTCTCCGTACCACCAGTCCGCAGGTGGAGACCATCTATGGGGAATGCCCGCAATACCAGTCGCACAACAGTGCAGACCATCCGATTGTCCTACCTGCGGATATGTATTCGCTGAAAGTGGAGTTTGGGAGCAATGAGCCGCTTTTAGGCAATGCGCTGTTTGCAACACGTTTGTGGCCTATGGAGCAAGAATATACCGAATATTCTGCCATGTCGGAAAGAGACTTTACGGCGTTGCGCGCGGGAAACTACCGAATAGATGTCCGTATGCAAACGCGGGAAGGTATCGTTGCGCGCAGTCTGTACCTTGCCATTCGGCGTCCTTGGTATGCCACGTGGTATGCTATCGTGTTTTATTGTTTGCTGTTGGGGGGATTTATAGTGTATGTGGTACTGTCCGTTCGCCATAGAGTGCGCGCAAGCAAGCAGCAGTTGATGGACGAGAAGAACAGACAGTTGCAGGAGCAGCAGATGCGTATCTTGCAGTTGGAGAACGACAAGGCGCAATTTTCCTTGCGTCAGAAATCGCAGGAGTTGAGTACGATGTTGCTGTCGGAAACCGCACGCAAAGAACTGACCAATGATATTCTATTGGATGTACGCAGATGTGTAGATGCGCTTAACCATAACAAGACGGATGATGCGCGTTCTCGAATGATTATGTTACAAAATAGGCTTACCAAGAACGCTGACGCAACAGTAGATTGGCAGCGGTTTGAAAATAATTACGATATCGTGAACGACCAGTTTATCCAGCGTCTTAAACAGCATTATCCTTCTATGACAAAACAAGAGAGACGCCTGGCTGTTTATATACATATGGGGCTTACTTCCAAGGAGATTGCGCCGCTGATGAACCTCACTTCACGCGGCGTGGATATGATGCGATACAGACTGCGGGAGAAGATTGCTCTTCCCCCGCATACCAATCTAAAACAATTCTTCAACGAATTGGTCTGAGCACTTACAGCGTTTTTGCGATTTCTACCTGCTCGAATGTCTCGATGATATCACCTTCTACGATGTCATTGAACGATTTCACGCTCAATCCGCACTCGGTATTCATACCTGCCTCCTTGATATCGTCCTTACCATGTTTCAGAGACGACAACTCGCTGGTCTGAATCACGATACCATCGCGGATCACACGGCACTTATTGCCACGTTTCACCTTGCCTTCTCGCACGATACAGCCTGCAATCGTACCCACTTTGGAGATATGGAAGGTTTGAAGCACTTCCAAGGTGGCTGTCACCTCTTCCTTTATCTCGGGCGAGAGCATACCTTCCATAGCGGCTTTGATTTCCTCTATCGCATCGTAGATGATGGAGTAGATACGTATATCCACTTCCTCCGATTCCGCCATTTTGCGTGCCGTACCTGTCGGGCGCACGTTGAAACCGACGATGATGGCATCCGATGCGGCTGCCAATAGAATATCGCTGTCTGAAATGGCACCCACTGCACCGTGAATGACGTTCACCTGGATATTCTCCGTCGATAGTTTCAGCAAGGAGTCCGTCAGAGCCTCTACCGAACCGTCCACATCACCTTTGACAATGATATTCAGTTCCTTGAAGTCTCCGATAGCCAAGCGACGACCGATTTCTTCCAGGCCTACGTGTTTCTTCGTGCGGATGGATTGCTCGCGCTGCAACTGTTCGCGCTTGTTGGCGATGTCGCGTGCTTCTTGCTCGGTGCTCATCACGTTGAACTCATCGCCCGCCTGTGGTGCACCGTTGAAACCCAATATCGTACATGGTTCACCGGGCAACACCTCTTTGACGCGCTGACCACGTTCGTTGAACATCGCTTTGATTTTACCGTGGTACGTACCTGCCAACACAATATCACCCATATGCAATGTGCCGTCCGAAACAAGGAGTGTGGCAACATAGCCGCGTCCTTTGTCCAGAGACGATTCTATGATCGAACCCTTCGCACGTCTCTTGGGATTGGCTTTTAGTTCGAGCATTTCTGCTTCCAGCAGCACTTTTTCCAACAGTTCAAACACGCCCTCACCCTTCTTCGCGCTGATCTCCTGGCATTGATACTTACCACCCCAGTCCTCTACGAGGATATTCATATTCGACAGTTGTTCCTTGATTTTCTCTGGGTTTGCACCAGGCTTGTCGCATTTGTTGATAGCAAATATCATCGGCACGCCTGCGGCTTGTGCGTGGTTGATAGCCTCTATCGTTTGAGGCATCACGGCATCATCTGCGGCGATGATGATGATGGCAATATCCGTTACCTTCGCGCCGCGCGCACGCATCGCCGTGAAGGCTTCGTGTCCAGGTGTATCCAAGAATGTGATATGCTGTCCGTTCTTCAACTTCACGTTGTATGCACCGATGTGTTGCGTGATGCCGCCCGCCTCGCCGGCAATCACGTTTGTGTTGCGGATATGGTCGAGGAGCGAGGTCTTACCGTGGTCAACGTGTCCCATCACCGTCACGATAGGACAGCGTGGTTCAATGTCTGCATCGTTCACCTGTTCATCCGCATTTATCTCGTCCACCACGTGTGCGGATACATACTCCGTTGTGAAACCAAACTCTTCTGCTACGATATTGATGGTCTCTGCATCCAGGCGCTGGTTGATGCTGACCATCAGTCCCAATGACATACAGGTGCCGATTACCTTCGTCACGGGCAGGTTCATCATCACTGCCAAGTCGTTTGCCGTCACGAACTCTGTCAGTTTCAGCACTTTCGACTGTGCTTGTTCTGCTGCGCGTTCCGATGCCATCTTCTCACGCTCCTGTTCGCGGCGTTCACGCTTGTGCTTGCTTGTGGTGGATTTGCCTTTCTGCCCTTGCAGGCGGTTCAGCGTATCCTTTATCTGACGTTGTACCTCCTCTTCGTCCACTTCCGTTTTTGCACCTTTCTTTTTGGTGTTGGGCTTGGCTTTCTGATTACGTGCGTCATTGATATCCACCTTGTTGTTTTTGATACGTTCGCGTTTGCGTTTCTCGGTGGCTTGCTGCTGTTGCTGCTGACGTTCTTCCCGCTCTTTTTTCTTCTCTTCTTTGCTCTTCTTGGCGGGACGAGTGGCTTGGTTGATAGCATTCAGGTCTATTGAACCTACCACTTTCGGCCCGTCTTTGAGCACAGGTTTTCCCAAAGAAAAAATTTCGGGCTTCTTGGTTTCTGCGGTGGTCGTCTCTGCTTTTGTTTTCGCTTGTTCCTTCGCTTTCGCCTCTGCTTCCGCTTTCGCCTTTGCGGCTTCCTTTTCAGCAGCAACACGAGCGGCTTCTGCCTCTTCGCGTGCTTTCTTTTCTTCTGCCTCACGTGCTAAACGCTCCACGGCGGCTTTGGCAGCCGCCTCTGCTTCTGCTTTGGCTTTCGCCTCTGCTTCGGCAGCCAAACGTGCTTTCTCTGCGGCTTGGCGTTCTGCCTCTTCACGTGCTTTCTTGTCGGCATCCAACTCTATTTGTCCCACCACTTTCGGCTTCGGCACTTCCATCTCAATGTGACGAGCGGCGTTAGACTCTATGGATACTGTCTGCATCTCCCGAGTCTGACGTTCTTGTGCCATCCGCTCTGCCTCTAATTTCAATGCCATATCCTTGTTGAACTCTTTTGCCAGGAGCAGATACAAGTTGTCATCGATACGCACATTGGGATCGAGTGATATTTCCTTACCTTGTTTCGCGAAGAAGGTTACGGCGGTGGACATACCGACATTGAGTTCTTTACATGCTTTGCTTAGTTTTATTGCCATATTATGTATTTTTGTTTCCGTTTTGCTTATGTTCTTCTATTTTATCTCAACGCATTCTTCCTTCTTTGAGAAACGGTGTGCGGGCACCTGTTCAGACCGAGCCTTAGTCGTTGGCGAACTCTGCGCTCAGTACGCTCAGTACGTGGTCTATGGTCTCTTCTTCTAAGTCGGTGCGTTGTATCAACTCCGCTTTTGGGGTATTCAATACGGCTTTTGCGGTGTCCAGACCGATGCCCTTGATGGCATCTAATACCCATTGGTCGATTTCATCGTTAAATTCATCCAAGTAAATATCCGTGTCGTCGCCGTCCATTTCACGATATACATCTATCTGATAGCCGGTGAGCATCGACGCAAGTTTGATGTTGAAACCGCCTTTGCCGATTGCAAGGCTCACCTCATCTGGATGCAGATATACCTCGGCTTTCTTCTCTTCCTCGTTGATGTTCATCGAACTGATTTTCGCAGGCGACAAGGCACGCTGAATGTAGAGGTTGATGTTGGAGGTATAGTTGATGATGTCAATGTTCTCGTTGCGCAACTCGCGTACGATACCATGGATACGTGCGCCTTTGATACCCACGCATGCGCCCACTGGGTCTATGCGGTCGTCAAACGACTCTACGGCTACTTTCGCACGTTCGCCTGGGATACGTGCGATGTTCTTGATAGCGATTAGGCCGTCATGCACCTCGGGAATCTCCTGCTCGAAGAGTCGTTGCAAGAAGAGGGGACTGGTACGGCTGAGAATGATCTTGGGGTTTTGGTTCTTGTTATCCACCTGCACTACCACGGCACGCACGGTATCTCCCTTGCGGTAGAAATCCGTAGGAATCTGGTTTTGCTTGGGCAGATATAGTTCGTTGCCGTCTTCGTCCAAGAGCAGCATTTCTTTTTTCCATACTTGGTACAGTTCGCCCGACACAATCTGTCCCAGCATATCGCTGTATCGGATGTATAGGTTCTCTTTCTGGAGTTCCAGGATCTTGCTTGCCAAGGTCTGACGCAGATTGAGAATCATGCGGCGACCGAACGACTGAAACTCTACCAGGTCGGTTACCTCCTCGCCAATCTCTGCTTCCTCGTCTATTTTGAGTGCATCGGAGAGGGCAATTTGTGTATTTGGGTTCAGCACATCGTCATCTTCCATCACAAGACGGTTGCGATATATCTCCAAGTCGCCTTTGTCCGGGTTGATAATCACATCGTAGTTCGAGTCCGTACCGTACATTTTGGTGATCACGTTGCGGAACGAGTCTTCCAATACGTTGATAAATGTCTGACGGTCAATGTTTTTCAGATCCTTGAATTCCGAAAAAATGTCAATCAAATTGATTGTACCTGATTGCTTTGCCATAATGTTTTGTATAATGTCTATTTAAGTTTCTGTTATGATTGCAACCTATTGGTTGTATTAAAATAAGCAGATATTAGTGATAAAAGTATTAAAAAAAATCCTACCGTTATCTATGAGGATACAACAAGTGGTCTTTACGGGTCATCTACGGGTCATCTACGGGTCATCTACGGGACAGGTCATAGAATTATACCGCAAAAACGGGTGCCACATATTGCCTGTCTTGTTATATTTTTTTATAATTTCACGGGCTCACTGTTGTATTGTGCTGTGAATGTAGATAGATGCGGTCGAAATACAATTTTAACTCACCCAACAGGTGATTATCGTGTCAAAATAGGTATTTCGTATATTTCACATCTCCGTATCCCCATGTGTGTGTGATTACTTCGTGCTGTTTGCGTTTCTTTCCTTCCACTGCCACCAATGTATCTACATCCACGGAGAATGTCTCTTCGTCTACGCTCACCAACTGTCCTCTCACTTTCTTCCCTTCTGCGGTCAGTACTTCCACATCGTGTCCAATATGTTTCGTGTATTGCATCTTGCTTTTGAAGGGGGCTGTCAGGCTCACACTGCCTACTTCCAGGGCGTAGTCTTCTTCGCCTGCCTCGTCCAATGCCTTGACTATATACGCATTCAGTGCGCCGCAATCGTCCACGTCCACGCCGTTGAGTCGGTCTATCTCCACCAATATCTCGTTAGCACCGTTGATTTCCAGGGTGACCAGTTCATACCCCTCAGCCTGTTCGTTGAGATACCGTTCTATCAGTTCCTGCAATGTCTCTTTATTTAGCATATTTTTATGGTTTTCTTCCTACTGACCGTGGTTGTCAATGGCGTCTATTTTTCACTTATGTTTATCTGTTATTCTCCTTATGGATACCAATTGAGGGAACCTTTTCAGGTCCCCTCGTTCAATTGCAGTGCAAAGGTACGCATTTATTTTGATATACGCAAATCTTTTTGCGTTTTTTTGTCCTTTTCCTAGATTTTTATGTAAATCACTATTAAGTAATACCTTAAAGTTGGTTTTACTGTATAGCACAGTGAAAACTACAAACTTCCCCACAAATACAAATGTAAGTATTACTTTCTTACTCGAACATGAAGTGAGCCTTTATATTTTCCATTAAATTTTTTAGCCCAAGGTGAACACAATAGATTTTTTCTCGTAGCATTCTTTCCTGTAAAAGGGTAACTCTCGAATCCTTTATTTCGCATACTAAAAACAAGCTTATTCCAATATACGTCAAGATAGTTCGATTCATCGTACAATTTCCAGGTTGTGACATCGTATGGGTCTTGGCAGTCTAGTACAAATTTTGCGGGATATTTAGAATCTCCTGAGGCAGAACCTTTGAATAAAAAATAGTTTAGGAACGGACGTAGTTGTTATTTGTGTGTTGCAAAAGGTGATTGTTGTTCATCGTTGCATACATCTTCTTTTAATTTCCCTTTTTGACGAAGCGTAAAATAGTTTTGTACCATTTTATCTAAATCAGTCATACTCAACTTGATTCTTGAACTTACGTCATACCATCCAGAACGCGGAGTGTGATTTACAATAGCGGGTGCAGCTGAGCGAAGAGATTTTATAGAATATCCTTCCCCGTTAATATATACATCCGCTTTGGCTCTTGCAGGTGCTTTTGATGCTCCTACTTTTTTCGCCAGTGCTTCTATTTTCTCATTGGGCATAGTGCGGAAATTTGTTCCTTTTGGCAGAGGTAGAAACTCTTTTTCCATCTTTACTGAGTTTATTGTAAACCTCTTACCATTAAGAATAACAGTTTGTTGAGTATCCCGCAGTTCAATCAAGCGAAGTTTTATCCGCATTTCGTCATATTCTCCTGCATTTTTTGCCATGGCTTACTGTTTTAAGTGTTAAGTTATGAATAAATGTCTGCTTATGAGGTCAGAAAATCGTATGAAAATAAAAATGACTGAATAATTCTATCCAGCCAACTCTTACATCACGTATATTCGCATGTTGTGATATAATAAAAACACAGGTGTGGGGTAAAGAACTTAGTCGGCAAACTATATGACAATACCCCAACAACCCATGTTTGTGACACGGATAGCGGGTGCATATATCATTTTGTCATTTTGTTTGATTTGCCGATTTTAGTTCTTACAGATATATGCCATTTGCTATTATGTGTTATTCTTACTTAAATTGTAATTATTTGATATTGATTTGTAATGATCATTATGTGGTTCTGGGTGTGTGCAATTACGAGAATAACTCAAGTTGGGTACTATATGGTATTTCTGGTGCAGTCGGATTTTGTAATTCTTTGATAATATTCAGAGAAATCGCTTTTATCACAGGTACAGCCACAGAATTACCCATTTGTTTGTAGCGATGAATATCTGCCAAACCCTCCGTCCAATTATCAGGAAATCCTTGTAAACGTTCCCATTCTTTTGGGGTCATACGTCTCAGTCCCTCTTTATTGTATTCTCCTTTTATTTTACGTGTAGGAATTAAATTTGTTTGCCTTGGGTCATAAATTAAATTTCTCTCTCGTCCCATACCGCCACACACGATTGTTCCTGCAACATCATCCAACGAGCGTATCTCATAGCCAAATCCATTTCCCTTTGCTTGATGTCGCTTTTTATGAGCTTTTATACACTCTATGTAGCCTGTTGATAAATAATAATGAGCAGGAACAGGATTTTCTTCCATAATATCTCGTATGGTTTTCTTTTCTTTGATAGGTTTTGGATAACTAAATCCACCACCTCCACAGTTGTGTCTAAATCCTACAATGTATACGCGTTCTCGCATTTGAGCTAATCCGTAATCTCTCGCGTTAAGCACTTTGTAGAAAACTGTATATCCTAAATCGTTGCTCAACGTATTAAGAATTGTGCGTAAGGTTTTACCTCCTTGATGATTTATGAGTCCCTTAACGTTTTCTAATAAGAATGCTTTTGGTTGTTTTTCTTTAATAACTCGTGCTACATCAAAAAATAGCGTACCTCGTGTATCTTCAAAACCTCCCCTTTTTCCCGCAATAGAAAATGCTTGACAAGGAAATCCCGCCAAAAGAATATCAAAATCAGGTAAAGTTTGTTCTTCAATTTTTGTTATATCGCATTTGGGGTCATATTTATCGTTAGGGAAATTTTTTCTGTATGTTTTGCATGCCCAATCGTCAATTTCACTCGAAAACACACATGTAGCACGATTGTCAGAAATGTCAATGGCTTGTTCAAATCCTAGTCTTATGCCTCCAACGCCAGCAAACAAATCAATATATTTATATTCATTCATTGTTCTGTTACTTTTATAAGATAGTGCATTTTAATATAGAAGTTAAGAAATACTGAAATGTATGCGCCATTTATCATTTACTTCCCCATATTCCTCCCCATTATGTCGTAGCGTGTACCGTTTCGCTCTATGTATAACACCCCTTCCTGCACCACTTTATAAACGCCTCTGTCCATCACCGCTTCCTCTATGCCGCTTTCTTCGCCATGCAACGCCCGCCATGCATCGGGGATACCATATCCGTAGTCATCATCAGGATGTCGATATTGCGAGGCAGACTGTATGATACGTTGCCTTATCGCCATCGCGTTCAGTTGGGGCAGTCCCGACCATATACATGCAGCCATGCCTGCTATTAGCGGACAGGCAAAACTGGTGCCGCTTCCGCCTCCCATAGAACCGTCCTCGGGGGTAATGATACACGTACCCGCTCCCATGCTGCATACATCGGGTTTCACGCGCCCGTCGCTGCTTGGTCCTCGGGAGGAGAAATTCGTTATCCATCCGTCGTAATATACTGCTCCTACACATAGTATGCTGTCGGCATCTGCGGGAGCGGTCAGGTAGTGCCATGTCTTGTCCCCTTCGTTGCCTGCGGCTACGCACACCAACATGCCTTTGCGGGCGGCTATCTGTGCGGCGCGCGAGCAGCGGCTTTGCTTTCCGTCCATCATGCTGTATGAGTAGTCCCATTGCGGGTTATCAAACATCGCGTAGCCCAAGGATATGCTGGCTATGTTCACGCCGAGGCTGTCTGCTTTCTCTATTGCGGCCACTAAGTTGTCCACTTCTTTTGGACTTTCTGTTTCTCCTTCTTCCGAGCGCATCATGTAGTATTCCGCTTCGGGAGCAGCCCCTTGGTATAGTGCACTCTGTCCCGCAATCAGCCCCAAGCAAATGCTGCCGTGCCTACCTGTGTTGCCGTATATCGGGTCGGCGTCGTCTGTCAGGTCGTAACTTCCTAACCATCTTGTGGTATCAAACACGTCTTGCAATCCGTTGTGCTTGTATGCTCCCACGGGGTAGTTCTGAAATCCACCGTCTATCACTGCCATCACGATGCCCTGCCCTTTATGCCCCGCCTCGTGCAGTAGAGGCAGGTTGTGCATTTCCAATTGCGCATCTGTCCCTTTTGGGGTATTCTCTCTGCTATCCTCAAAACGCTCGGGATACTTGCGAATACTCCGACAAGGTGAGTTATCGCGCGTCTTCTCCATGTCTTTCACGAATGCACATTGCCTGATTTGTTCTGCTGCCTTGTCCGTGCACGCCACGGTTGCACCGTTCATCCAGCGGCTGGTGTGTAGCACTGTGCCGCCCAATGTGCGGATACTGTCCACGTAGGTTGCCGACACGGCGTAATCCATCGAGTCGATGGGAATCTGCCATTTCGTGCGTTGTTCTATGGCACGCTGCGATAGTGCCACGTTCTGCGAGCCTCCTTTGTCGGTGAAAGCGACAAAGAACACACTCAGCAATATGGATAATACTTGTCCCATAATCCTTTATTCTTTTATTTTCAGTTGCACCACGTTCTCCACGTGCTGCGTGTGTGGAAACATATCTACGGGTTGCACTTTGGTTACTGTGTATTTCTCGTCGAGCAATGCCAGGTCGCGGGCTTGTGTGGCGGGGTTGCAACTCACATATACGATGCGTTTGGGTGCGGCAGAGAGAATGACCTTCACCACGTCTTCGTGCATACCTGCGCGGGGTGGGTCGGTGATGATGACATCGGGCCGTCCGTGTTGTGCGATAAAGTCCTCGGTCAGTATGTCTTTCATATCGCCTGCATAGAAAAGTGTGTTGCTTAGACCGTTCACGGCGGCGTTCACTTTCGCATCTTCTATGGCTTCGGGGACATACTCTATGCCTATCACTTGGCGTGTCTGCTTTGCCACGAAGTTGGCTATTGTGCCTGTTCCTGTGTAGAGGTCAAACACGAGTTCGTCTCCGCTCAGTTCCGCGCATTCGCGTGCCACTTTGTATAGTTCGTACGCCTGTTCTGTATTTGTTTGGTAGAACGATTTCGGGCCTACTTTGAATTGCAGTCCCTCCATCTCTTCCATAATATGGTCTGCGCCTGCGTACACGTGGATAGGCAGGTCGCCTATGGTGTCGTTCAGTTTCTCATTGACCACATATTGCAGGCTCACTATCTCTGCAAACTCACCGTGCAGCCATGCGAGCAAGCCCTCACACGCCGCGTCCAAGGGTTCGCCAAATGAGAGGATTAGCATTATCTCCCCTTTGTGATTGGCACGGATAATCATTGTGCGCAGTTGCCCTTCGTGGGTGTGCTCGTTGTAGAAACGTATGCCGTGTTCACGCGCATAACCGCGTATGCCGTTGCGGATACGGTTGTTTATCTCGGGCATCAGGTGGCAGGTTTGAATGTCCAACACTTTATCGAAGCAGTTGGGTATATGAAACCCTGCGCCGTAGGTGTTGTCTATGTGCTCAATGCCGCCTGCGGCGTGTATCTCGTCCCAAGGTAGCCATTTGCGGTCAGCGAAGGTAAACTCCAATTTGTTGCGATAGGCATAGATATGCTTGCTGCCTATGATAGGTGAGATTTCGGGGAGGGCAATTTTTCCGATGCGTGTCAGGTTGTCCACCACCTGCTGTTGCTTGTAGCGCAACTGCGCGGGGTAGGGCAGTATCTGCCATTTGCAGCCTCCGCACACGCCATAGTGTTGGCATACGGCATCGCAGCGTTCTTCTGCGGGCTGCACGATACGTTCCACGCGTGCCTCCATAAACGAGTGTTTCTTGCGGGTCACTTGCAGGTCCACCACGTCGCCTGGCACGCAGTAGGGTACGAACACCACCATATCGTCCACGCGGGTCAGTGCTTTGCCTTCTGCGGCAATCCCCGTGATGGTAATATCTTTCAGTAAAGGGAGATTTTTCTTTTTCATATATCTTACTATATTATATATACTTGCTATCTATATATACTTGTTTGGTAGAATGAAGTGCAGTTAATATGCCTTTTCTGCCAACAGCCGTAAGGCTGTCTTGTGCCTGCGGTGCAGCCGCCTTGCGGGAGCGAGTGCTAAAAAATCGCATTGAAAATGGCGTTAAGAAAGCACATCGTCCAACGAGCGTAGCGAGGCGTTATGTGCTTTTAGCCATTGAGATGATGATTTTTCACGAGCGGAGCACAGCGGCGAGGTCTTCTTTTGTTTCTTTTCTTCTATCGGCATAGAAGAAAAGATAAGAAATTTTTGATAAATAAGTATTTAGTATTCAAAATAATTGCGTTGTAAATTCTGTTAATTGTCTAATGTAAAACAAGTATTTTATAGTACACCTATCCCCAAGCATCGGTATATCCTTCCGAGCAACGCATCAAATTCCTTTACGGTTTCTATGGGGAAGCCCAGTACCGCTGCTTTTCCACCCTGTTCGTTCTCATGCACCACACCTGCGCTCACCCGCATATCCTCGTACCGTCCTATACGTACGCTGCTGTTGTCTATTGGTCGCAGCCCTTCGGGCGATTCGGCAAACAGTTGCCGCGCGTTGGGTGCGGTTTCCAAGTGATATACCGTTGTGTCGCCCCATAGCCATTGTATCACGCCGTTGCGTGTGGCGTGGGAGGTGTGGTATTTGTAATGCCCTATGCCTTGTAGCGAATGCCCTATGTAACTGCCGCTCACCAAGAGCCTTCCTCCTTCGGCTACATATCTGTCCAATGCCTGCACCACGCTGTCTGCCAAGGGCTGTTTGTTCTTGCCCGTGATGACATCTATGAAGTCCATTCCTTCCATATCTATCGGCAACGCTTTCCCCCATTGCGAGATGTAGGAGATGCCTTGTGCTGCCAGGACAGTTCCGTGCCGCGCTGTGTAATCAAAGGTGTTGCCGATGGTTCGCTCGCCTTGTTTATCCCGATAGCACATGCCCCAGCCGCAGTTGTCGTCGTCCCGCCATACCGACGTGCGGTCGAAGTCCCACTGCTCGCCTATGTATGCCACGCTGTACTGGTTTTCGAGGGCGTAGGTGTTCGGTACGATGCCTGCCCGCAGGCTGTCTGCAAACCATTCAGGACCATATACCTCGTTGAATACATCCACCACTATGCCCGTCGGTGCTTGCTCTTGCGTTGATAGATATGCGCTCACTACCGCACTTGGAAAACTCTTGCCTCCTGTGTTGGCGGCTACCACGCGATAGTCTGTCTTTATCCCTTTTTCAAGCGGCAGGGCGGCAACGATGTATTCCCCTTGTGTGCGATACGGTAGGTCTGTCTTCTCCCAGTCTTCGCTACCCTGCACCCGCTGATAGACGATGTAATGCGTCGGCTTGGCGGTTGGCTCTATGCTGTCTGTGGTGGGTAGCCAGTAGAGTTCCAGACCCTTTGTTGCCTGCCGTATGCCAAGGGCGGATATGGGCAAGGGCTGTACGATGGCTTTCTCGCCACGCTGCGCGCAGAGATACTGCAACAGACCTTTGTAGATGGCACGTGCGGCGACGAAGCGAAACTGCGGGTCTAATCCGTACCGCATGTCCGCCATGTTCTTATGGCTCAGTATCTCTACCAATACGGAGGGTACCAAGGGGTAGCGACTCTCGCAGTAGTTGGCGTTTTGCAACTGTCGTCGCGTCCATTCAGGGGCAATGCTGCGGCGTATGTCCTCCACGATTTGTGTCTGTACGTAGTCCGCCAGATCGCGGCTGACCTGCCTGCTCACGCCATTTGGAAAACTGCGTCGTCCCTCTTCGTCGTGGTCGGTGTAGATGACTAACGTACCCACTATGCTCGTGTCGTTTCCCGAGTCGTAACCGTCTGTGTGCAGGGCGATACACGCATCGATGGGAATGCCCATGCCCGTGGTTTGCGGGTTGCACTTGCTGCCGCCTGTGAGGTGATTCACCCACAGCCCGCGGCACTGCAAATCCGCCTTGTAGTCATTCTCCCTATCGCATTTCGTCCATATGGTGTCTGCAAACCCTGTGTCTTCCAGCCAGTATCGCGCTCCTTCCATCCAGCGTGGCAAGCCGCTGCGTCCGATCTCCCATGCCGCAGGGTCGTCTATGCGCCCGCGAGGCTGAAAGACCGTTGCGCCTGCGTTTTCCAGCATCTCTACCACCAGACGCGCATACTCTGTCGAGTATAGGTCTTCCACGGTGGTCCATAGCGTTGCCCGCTGCCAAATCCAGCCTTCTCGTGCGGCGTTGTAATATGTGCCGTGGCTTGCCCATAAGGCGATGCGTGAGCCGAACAGGGTGTATTTCCCCATTTCGTCTGCCCATGCCTCCGAGATACCTATGCTGTTCGTGTAGTGTGGATAGCGTTCTTTGCGTTTCTGCAAGCGGTTCGGGACCAGTTCTCCCAATTCGTACCGTCCCGAGTAAATCGATACATTTCCTTTCCCGTGTCCCAATACCCATTGGCTCACTTGCTTGCGCATCTCTGTCAGTTCTTTGGGTGTGAACACCACTGCGCCTAATGTGCCGTTGCTGCGTACCGTCACGCTGTTTCCCTTCACGCGTACTTGCCGTACTTTCACCTTTGGCGACCACACCGTAGAGAAAGGGATATAACGTGCTTGCAGTGAATCTGCCAACGCCTGTGTATCCGTTGCATACAGGTTTCCGCTTGCCAATAGCGAGATTATGCACACTGCGCAGACCAGTTTTTTCCAGCCTCTATTCTGCGCGTTCGTTCCTTCTTGCCTACTTGTGTGTATGTCTTGTTTCCAATCGCTTTCCTTGCTGCGTGTTTTGTCTATTGCTTGGCGTATATCGTATATCTCTTTATGTGTCATCTATATACCATTCGGTTTTGCGTAATTACTTTATTCTGTACGCCCTATCCGTTCGGGATAGCCTATTTGCGTGCAAAGTTACGAAAAAATCCCGATATAGCCAAACAGTCGCTGTGTTTTTGTTTATAAACCGCTATTTACCTGTCTGCTTTTTGTATTCCGTACTGTTTTCGAGGTTTTATGTCCGCTTGCTTGCCGTAGCCTCCTTTTCGTTTTTTTTTGCCTATGGTTTGCCTATCCGTCTCCGTGCGTACTGTTGCCTACGACCGAAAGGTTGCGGCATCTCTCCGTTTCGTACCTGTATGTGGGAATACGCATCCTATACTGCCCGTAATGCTATATCTGCCCGTAATGTACGTCATTCTTCTCTCCTTTGCATAACACGCTATTTTCTTTCTTCGCTTATATTTGTTCTGTCCTGCCTCTTGTATGGGCTTGGTGTGCATTTTTTTTGTTTATGCTATTTTAACATAAGAGCCTTTTCTGAGTCAATTGCCTGTCAATCCCGCAACATACCCGCAACATACCCGCAACATAGCCGTAACATAGCCGCAACATAAAGCGGTCATATCGCGGTTAAAAAGCCGCCATATAACCGATAAAAATGCTATCAAGTGTTAAAATGTATAAAATACAAAAGCCCTTTCTTGCCTTGATAAAGTG
>X363_Desmarests_Spiny_Pocket_Mouse__coassemble_560_pt1 | contig 21559 bp, 18 predicted proteins | sample X363_Desmarests_Spiny_Pocket_Mouse__metabat2_low_PE_030 | metagenome-assembled genome bin X363_Desmarests_Spiny_Pocket_Mouse
ATGCAGTTTTGTTTGTTTTCAAAGCAGTATAGATCTTTGTTTTTACAATGTAGCACGGATAATCCTGTTGAGTGATACTGCAATGCTACCGTACAAAAAACACGACATACATTTTTTTCAAAGCAGTATAGATATAGCAATACATCCTGCAACGATATATAATGAAACAGTATATCCCACAACAATATATAACAAGACAGTATTTTTCGCAACGATATACTACGCAACGGTGTAGAATATCGTTGCATTCCCAAACAAAAGGACTCGTTGGTGGCATTAAAACGGAATAGTTCCACCCTGTTGCTTGGAAAATACCCATATAAAAGCGGATACCATTTGTATATGTCCGTTTTTTTTTGTACCTTTGTCGCAGTATTCATTCGAAAAGATAAGGGCATTATGATGAAAAGTATAAAACGGTATGCCATATTCGTTTGTGGGATGGCACTTGTATTGGTGGGTTGTGGCAACAAAGGTGGTCGTACGTTGACCAGCGCGACGGGGTCTATATATGAATGCTTGGTGGTGATGCCCAATCATGCGTTGAGCCAGAACCTATTGCACAATATACATCTGTCTATTGCGGAAGGAAGCGCGTACCAAGAAGAGGTGGCTACGACTTACGATATTGTCAAGGCAGTGATGGGGGCGGATATGCCTTGTATGCCTCAAATGGAACCGTATTTCACGCTATCGCAAGTGTCATGGGCGGCATTTGATAATTACCTGAAACCCACACGCAATATATTGCTGATAGATATTGACGACACCAAATATACCCAGACCAAGGCGAAGGTATCGGTGAATGTGTGGTCGCAGCCGCAGGCGGTGTATCGTATTCAAACGCCCTCGGAAGAAGCGTTTGTGGCGTATTGGCTGGCGCACGGGGAAGAGGTGCGTGATTGGTTCGTGCGACAAGAGTTGAAACGCCAGGCCACGTTTTACCGGGGGTCTACCAATAAGCAGGCACGGCAGGCGTTGGCAGCACAGGGGTGCGATATGTGGATTCCAGAAGATTATATGTTGCTGATGGATACTGTGTTGACAGTGTCGCAGGACGCGCACAAGGATAGTGTTCGACTGTTGTGGTGCTGCAACAACAAGGGCGCAACGCGTAGGGATATTGTTGTGTATGCATACGACTATACCGATGAGCAGATGTTCACTCCCGAGTTCCTGAATGCGATGCGTGACAAGGTGTTGAGCCAAGTTGTTACGGCCTCGGTGGAAGGTTCGTATATGGGAACAGAATACAAGATCTTTCCTCCGCAATATCGCCTTGTTTCTGCGGTAAACCAGCCCAGCGATGGTGGTTTCTATGCCTCCGAAATACGAGGGTTATGGAAAATCAAAAATGGAGAAGCAATGGGCGGTCCTTATGTAAGTCTTACACGGCTCAATCAGGCAACAGGAAAAGTTGTTACGGCAGAAACTTTCATATTTGCTGCGGGGCAGAAAAAGCGTAATCCATTGCGACAAGCAGAAGCCATCTTATATACGTTGCAGTTCGATTACGAAAAGGACGATGCGGCTAAGTGATAACAGTTCAACGGGCTATTTGTTTTTGTGTGAGTCTGCATATGTTTGGAATGTGATAGCACCACGACATCACCATTCTGCTTAATAGAAGGAAGTGCGAGTCACATATTTTTGGGACATTGCTGCACTGTATTAGCGGAAAGGACGCTGGTTCTCCGATGAAAAAACACTTTTTTGCAGAAAAGTGTTTAGAAAATTTGCATATTCGGATAAAAAATAGTAACTTTGCACGATTTTTCGCGTGGAGTATGCCCAAGGGCATAGAATGGGTGTGGTTGTAAGGCTCGTATGAGTGCGGTTTGTTGTTGGGTATCAGCGGAGAAGATGGGTAGGATTGAGCAAGGTTTTGGGACGGAGAAATGGGGAGCGGTGGGCTGAAATAAATTAAATACAATAATACAATGTCAAAGATTTGTCAAATTACAGGCAAGAAAGCCATGGGGGGATGCAATGTGTCTCACTCGAAGCGCCATACAAAGCGCACTTTCGATGTGAACCTATTCCGCCGCAAGTTCTACTGGGTAGAACAGGACACATGGATCGAGTTGAACGTGAGTGCAGCTGGTCTGAGAACTATTAACAAAATCGGCCTTGATGCTGCATTGAAGAAAGCAGCAGAGAAAGGGTATCTTTACAAGTAAGAAGGAGGATAGACAATGGCAAAGAAAACAAAAGAGGCACGGGTTCAAGTAATCCTTGAGTGCACAGAGCAGAAAGCCAGCGGAGTTCCAGGTATGTCTCGCTACATTACGATGAAGAACCGCAAAAATACTCCTGAACGTTTGGAGTTGAAGAAGTACAATCCTTACTTGAAGAAATATACCATTCACAAGGAGATTAAGTAATCACTGGTCGGTGCGAAAGGGTGCTACTTGTTGCGTTGGTATGTAATGAATAGTGCTTTTTGGCTTGACATAAAGCAAATTAACTGAGATATGGCAAAGAAAGCGGTTGCGACTCTCCAAACAGGTAACTCGGGTCGCGCACACAGTAAGTGCATCAAGATGGTGAAGTCGCCTAAGACAGGTGCTTACATCTTCCAAGAAGAAATCGTTCTGAACGAGAAAGTGAAAGAATACTTCGCTTAAAAATACAGGTAAGTCGATGCCTTGTAGAACAAAATAAAGACATCGATTTTTAGCAAAAAGTACATTATTATTTGGTAGTGTACTTTTTTTTTAGTACCTTTGCAGAAAGATTGCGTATGAGATACGTGTAAATATAGCATTGTGATATGTTGGGAATTATAATCAATCCGAAATCGGGTAAACGAGCATTCCGTGCACAGCGTGTCTATTTGTGGAAATTGCTGCGCCAACGCCGTGAACCGTTTATATATAGGGTGACGAAGTATGCAGAGCATGCCATAGAGTTGGGGCGTGAGTTAGCAGAGAGGGGCTGTGATGAAATCTTGGTGCTTGGCGGTGATGGAACGCTTTCTGAAGTGATAAATGGTATTATGCGCGCGAATATCACTGCCGAGGAGCGATCGAAAATCTGTTTCGGACTGATGCCGAGAGGCACAGGAAATGACTGGGGACGATTTTGGGGATTGTCGAAGGATTACAAGAAAGCGTTGGAGCGTTTCTTTAACGGTAAACGAAATGCCTTGGATGTAGGATGCGTTACGTATTGGAGAAACGGCATAGAGCACCATCGGTATTTTATAAACTCGACGGGATTTGGTATAGACTCTATGACCTGCCTTTGGGCGGCAACACTCAAGTATTACATAGGTAGCCACCATGTGAACTATTTGTTTGCATTGCTTACGGCAATATGGGTGCATAAGCCGCAACGCATACAATTGGTAGTGGACGGCAAGGAGATAGTGAACGATATGCTATTCACTATGAATATAGGCAATGGTCCATTTTCGGGAGGTGGTATTCGGCAGAATCCCGATGCTGACCCGCAGGATGGTGTGTTTCATTCTATCTTTGTCAAGAAGCCTACTTTCCGCCAAGTGCTCAGGGCTGTTCCAAGGTTATTTGATGGACGGTTAGCGGAACTGGAGTTTATCCATTCTTTTGTAGGCAAAGAGGTAGAGTTGAATACGCGTCATCATTTGATGTTTGAGGCAGACGGTATTTTGGAAAATATCATGGGACCGTGCAAAATTACGTGTATGCACAATGTTCTTTCGATGAAATGTTAGAGTCCATTGTTGCATATGGATGTTTTACGCAAAGAGTTGAATGATATATATGTGGCGCAGGGCTTGAGATACGAGACGTTGTCACAGGTTGCAGTGCAAGAAGCGGTACGGCTTGCTGCGGATTATGCACAAATATCGGGTTGTTGTGTAGTCGTTACGGATATGGCAGCAGATAGGTCGTTTTTCTTGCCAGGAAATGTGGCACACATGCTGCATTTGCCTGCTGAGAATATGACGTACAAAGAGGTCGATTCATCGGATGAGGATTTCTTATATAGCCGTATGTATCCAGAAGACCTTGTGGATTTGCGTATGTTGGAGTATGAATTATTTAAGATGCTAAACCCATTGCCTGCCGTGGAAAAGACGCATTATCAAGCGTACGCTACTGTGAGGATGCATATTGATGATCAGAAAACGGTGATGGTAAATAAGGGTACTCGCGTGATGAGGCTATCTCCTGCTGGCAAAATGTGGCTTGTATGTTGCACATACGATGTCCCATTGTGTGCAGAGTGGGGTGGAACAAATCCAATAATTGTGAATAATACAACGGGGGAAATTCAACCCCTTTCTTTTTCATCCAAGCGACAAACTATCCTAACAGATAGAGAAAAACAGGTATTGTCGCTTATCCGCAGTGGCATGCTAAGCAAAGAGATAGCGTGCGAATTGGGTATCTCTCAAAATACAGTTCATCGTCACCGTCAGAACATCCTCGAAAAACTCTCTGTGGACAATTCAATGGAAGCCGTTAATGCGGCTATTGCTATGCGTTTGTTGTAAGGATGGTTATAAATGACTATTGCACAACAATAAGAAATGCAGTAATTTTGCACCCGCTAAATGTAAATTCACAGTAGCGGATTATCAATTTTACAGCATAATGAAACGATTATTCTTTTTAACTTGCCTTGCAGCCACGCTTGTTGCGCAGGCGGCGCCCCCTCAATCCTATTTTTCTTGGTCATCAGCCACAGTTTACTTCCTTATTACAGACCGTTTCGCGAATGGTGACCCCAGCAACGACCGACAGTATGGACGTATCAATGACTATGGCTCGCAACGACTCAACGCAGCCACTTTTCACGGTGGTGATTTGTGTGGTTTATTGCAGAAAACGGAAGAGGGTTATTTCGATAGCCTTGGTGTGGATGTGGTGTGGATGACGGACGTCTATGAGCAGATTCATGGCTGGACGGCTGGAAGTGGGGGGACAGTGAACGACTTTCCGCATTATGGTTATCATGGCTATTATCCTTTGGATTACACCCAGATGGACAAAAACTATGGTACAATAGCACAGTTGCGTGCATTAGTGAATGCCTTGCATAGCCGAGGTATTCGCGTGATGATGGGAGCAAATTTCAATAACGTAGGTTATCCCACGTTGCTGGATGCTGTTCAGTATGGTTTTGCTCCCACGGACGATATGAGTGAGGATGAAGCGGCGCAGCACCTTGTGGAGTGGAGGTACGACGAGTGGGCGCAGTTTCAAGATTGGTCTAAATGGTGGACGTCTGCCTGGTTGCGTACCCCAGATGAATTATGGAATCAGACGGATAAACGACAACTGACACTTTACGGTCTGCCAGATATCAAAGATGAGAAGACAGAGTCGGTGCGTGTGCCTATTTTTTTGCAAGAGAAATGGCGCAAAGAAGGTAAGTCGAACGACCTTTGGGTGAACCCCTCAGCCCGTAAGTTGCGCAAAGACTTACCGTTCTCCCCTGCTGATTATATGATTGCATGGATAGCATCGTGGGTAGAAGAATTTGGTATTGATGGATTTCGCTGTGATATAGTAGAGTATGTCCACCTGGAACGCTGGCAGCAACTCTATGATGCGCTAAATGAGGCATTGGCGCGCTGGCGTCAGAAGCATCCCGATGACCCTGCGGCGCAGTGGAAAGAGCCGATTTATATGACGGGTGATTTTGATGAGGCGTATATCGACTATAAGCCGGAATATAGGAATGTGGGTTTTTCTTCCATGGTCAATTTTTATTTCCCTAAACAAGGTGATTTAGATGCCATTGTCCCCGTGTGGCAGGCATATGCGGATACGGTGTGTGCGCATCCTGATTGGCATCCTTTCAGTTATCTAAATAATTCGTACCATAGAGAGGCAGATTTCGACAATATGACCGATTGCCTGACTACATTGTTGCTTGCCCCTGGCGTGGTGCAACTGTTTTATGGCGATGAGACAGGGCGTGATATATCGCACGATGAAGCACGGCTGAATGTGGATAGCGACCAGGCTTTTCGAGCGGATATGGATTGGCAGAACATAGACAAATCCTTGCTTGCGCATTGCCGCCGATTAGGGCAAATTCGCCATCAACACCCTTGTATTGCCACAGGAAGGCAGGTGAGTATAGATTGCCATACCTGTGTCCGTTTGACAGATAGTGACACATTGGTTATTCGGGTCAAGCCGCTTGCGTGGAAAGGTATTTGTGTGCGCGATATATTCCAAGACGGTACACCCGTGCGAGAACTTTACACGGGGCAAACAGCGAATGTCAAAGATGGATATGTCCATTTCAAGTATTATGAAAACAACGTCGCTATCTTAGCAGAGGGATTACATTGACGGCGGAAATAGATGTGTCATAGCGGAAATCATTATGGTCTATACAGGGATAGTAAGGGTATAAGAGGTCTGATGAGCGGGAGCGTATAAACTACATCGGCAACGTGCGCCAGCATCATTAAGATGGGAAGGAAATACGTTTTGGGCAGTGGAACGCAGGTTTTTAGAAAAAAATAGCCTTATAATTTGCATATGTCGGAAAAAAACAGTACCTTTGCATTCGATTTTGGAGGTGGATGCTTGTTTCGAAGTGTAAGTGCTTTGGGATGCGGAGTGTTCTGCGGTAGAAATCAGCGGGATATAGTTCAGCCCGGTTAGAATGCCTGCTTTGGGAGCAGGAGGTCGTGAGTTCGAATCTCGCTATCCCGACAACGAGAAGTTGGTGAACGCTATGGTGATGAAGCCATGGCGTTCTTTTTTTGAGGGGAGGGGTATAAAGTTCAAATAGAAATGTATAAAGTCTAAATAGAAATGCTATAAAGTTCAAATAGAAATGCAAATTTTGGGAGTGTTTTTATCAGAAAATTTGCATATTTCGTTTTTTTGCTGTACCTTTGCCCCTGAAATTGTTAAGCATAAATTGGCATAGGCTATGAATCCCCATACATACATACATACATACATACATACATACAGGCGCGGAGTATGTGGTAGCGCAAGGGAAGGCGACAGAGTTTGCAATGGGGATAGTGGATACATTGTGTGCCGAGTTGCGTCTCGTAGGAGCCGAGTATAAGCGTTGTACAAGCCGTATTTCTTCTGAGGAGGAAATACGGTCTTGTTGTTTTTGTGGGTGAGGGAAGTAGTAGCGGTGAAACAAGAATGATGAAACAAGAATGATGAAATAGGTTTGGGATGGCTGTGTAGTCCTCCCTTAAAAAGCATATTTTAGTAGGTTTGGGATGGCTACGTGGGTGGGCTTGCGTGAGGAAATGGGAGAATGGTATCATTTTCAGTACGCAACGACTATCATTGTTGACATATACACCTCATTTCCAATATGCACAGACCACGATTTTTACTATGCGATGACCATGGGTTTCTATATGCAAGAACCAACGATGGCTAAATTTCAACAATAGATACGAATCAACAAAAAAAATGTTAAGCCAATGAAGAAAGTATTATTTCTTTTCGCTATGGTTTGCGGGATGCAGGCTATGGCGGCAAGTCTTGTCATTCAGAAGAGTGACGGGGCGCAGCAGGCACAGGACATTGCACGGATTGGCAAGTGGGTGTACGAGGGCAAAGACCTTCTCCTGCTTGACAAGGGAGGCAATGTGCTTGCCCAAGAACCGTATGCAGAAGTCCGCAGGGTAACCTTCAAGAATGAGGGCACGCCTATCTCTATGGAGACTGCTGCCGCTGATGTGCTACGGGTGTATCCGAACCCTGCGCAAGAACTGCTGATGGTGCAGGGGCTTGATGCCGATGAGACTCTGCGTGTGTATGACCTGCAAGGACGTCTGCTCAAAGCCGCACAAGGCAACAGCATCCGCGTGGCAGACCTGCAAGAAGGTACGTACTTGCTGCAAGTAGGCACACAGGTGGTACGATTTATAAAACAGTAACATAACCAATTACAAAACAGACACTACAATGAAACAGTTTACAACAATCGCCCTTGCTATGCTGATGGCAGTGGGTATGCAGGCGCAGGATAAGATGCATATTTGGATAGACGGTAAGGCTATCAATTATCCTATCGAGCGTGTGGATAGCGTGACGTTCTCTATCGCAGGCACAGAGAATCCCGATGAACCCATCAATCCCAATCCCGACCCAGACCCTTCCACGGCAGGGGGTATTGGTGTGTTTAGTATTGCCGAGGGAAAGACCGTATGCTTTGCAAAAGGCAACTTGCAGTTCAATGCCGTGCAGGGTGCACATGCCTGCGCAGACGGCAAAACCCGCAAGGGTACATGGCGCTTTGCCGAACACCAGTGGGATTGTATCGGCACGGCTAATGAAAATATTGCGGAGACCTATGATGGCTGGATAGACCTCTTTGGCTGGGGAACAAGTGGCTATGATAATACGCAGAATGATGCGAGTGCAATCCATTTTCAGCCTTGGGAGAGTTCCACTGTGAGCGTGAGTAATATAGTCATGGACTCTGTCTTTGACCCAGACAAAGAAGCAATCAGAGGCAATGGTTGGAGTTATATCTATTATGACGCTTCTTATAATACATATGGTTATGGTCCCTCCACCAATATGGCAGATGAAGGTCTTGTTGGGACGAGCGCGAACTACGACTGGGGTGTATTCAATGCCATCAGCAATGGTGGCAATGAGGTTGGCAAGTGGCGTACTTTGACATATAGGGAGTGGTACTATTTGCTGGCAGAGCGCATGAATGCGGCATATCTCTACTCGCAAGGTACGGTGTCGGGTGTAAGGGGTTGCATATTCTTGCCCGACAATTGGAAACTTCCTACGGGTATTACGTGGACACCCACAGCGAATGATTATACGACCAATACCTACACTACCGAACAGTGGGCGACGATGGAGGCAATGGGTGCCGTCTTTCTTCCTGCCTCGGGCTGCCGCTATGGCACGGTTGTCGTCACTGTCGTCACTGTCGGCATCAGCGGCGGCCGCTATTGGTCTGCGTCGTGCTACAGCGAGAGCAGCGCGCGCTACCTCATCTTCTATGCCGATGAAGTGAACATGATCTACGACAACCGCGTCAGCGGGCTCGCAGTACGCTTGGTTCAAGAATTATAAGCGTAAGCGTATTCAATTTATTGGATTCATTTGATTTATTTGAGGCTGTCTGATACGTAATTGGGCAGCCTCAATCTTTTTTTTGTAAATGGCGCATCTATGTACTTTCCGTCTCCATAGTTGATAGGTAATACAATTTCTATGTGAAAAATTACACTTTATAACACATAGATTTGTCTATTTCGAAAATCTTTACTAAATTTGCATTTGTTATTGGCTCTAAAATGTTGGAAACGGTGTAAAGTTTTTTATAAACTAATCTGCTAAAACTTGCAAATTCCATTATTTTTTACTACCTTTGCGGGGTTTTACATTGGGATAGTGCGGGGTGCGGAAGAGTAGGGTGTGGCAGAGAATAGCGGTGTGCCACTACATAAGAGGGAGTAGGGGTGTTGAATAGATGTCGCGAGTTGAGAGTAAGTGGGGGCGTAGAGTGTCGTGTGGCTCAACGGATTGGTTGAGGAGGAGCAAAAGAGAATAATGTATAATGGGTAGCAGAATAGGAATGTAGAGATAGGGAAGATATGGAGGTGAACTTGTTGAGGAACGAAGAAAATAGGTAGATAACAATTGTGATTATTATCAATACAACAACCGATTTATGGATATTTCTCAATCGCAAATAGTTTCTTTTATTTGGGGTATTGCAGATGATTGCCTGCGCGATGTCTTTGTGCGCGGACAGTATCGTGATGTCATACTCCCGATGGTCGTGCTGCGTCGCTTTGACGCCCTGTTGGAATCCACTAAAGACGAGGTGGAGCAGGAGGTGAAGATACAGTTAGAATGTGGACTCACCGCCGAGACCTTCGACGAGGGTGCGCTGTGCGACATCACGGGGTTGAATTTCTACAATACCAGCCGCTGGACGCTCCGACGCATTCTTTCGCAAGCCACCGATGATAACCAGATTCTCTACAACAACTTCGTGGAATACCTCAACGGATATAGCGACAACGTAAAGGACGTGCTACGTAATTTCGACTATTACAACAAAGCCCGCCGCCTTGCGGATAATGATCGTCTCCTGGCAGTGATAGAGAAAATCACCGACCCGCATATCAACCTTACCGACCGCCCAGCCACCGACCCTGATGGTCTCCCCTTGCCGCCGCTGTCGAATATCGCGATGGGTACGATCTTCGAGGAACTGCTTCGCCGCTTCAATGAAGAGAACAACGAGGAAACGGGCGCACATTTCACGCCCCGCGATGCCATTGCGCTCTTGGCGCGGTTGGTCTTCGAACCTGTGCGCGATAACCTGCCCAAGACCATCACGCTCTACGACCCCGCCGAGGGGTCTGGCGGTATGCTGACCGAGAGTCGTGAGTACCTGATGTCTATCGGCGTGCCGTCCGATGCCATACAACTCTTCGGTACGGAAATCAACCCCGAGACCTACGCCATCTGCAAAGCCGACCTTATCATCAAAGGAGTAGATCCCGATGGTATGCACCTCGGCAACACGATTACGGACAACTATTTCGCAGACGCTGCTTTCGGCTATTGTATTACCAACCCGCCGTACGGCAAGTCGTGGAAGACCGACAAAACCCGCCTATATCACGATGGTGCGCTTCTTGACAAACGCTACGAACTGCCCTTGCGCAATTTCCAAGGCGATATAGAGTACCTTGACAGCACCCCACGCACCAGCGATGGGCAGTTGCTGTTCCTGCTCGAAGAGGTGGATAAGATGAATCCACTGTGCTACCAGCCGCAGGGCAGCCGTATTGCCAGTGTGCATAACGGCTCTTCGCTCTTCACGGGCGATGCGGGCAGTGGCGAGAGCAACATACGCCGCTATCTCCTCGAAAACGACCTTGTGGATGCGATTATCCAACTGCCGAACAATATCTTCTACAACACAGGTATTGCCACCTATGTATGGCTGTTGACCAACAAGAAGGAAGACCGCCGCAAAGGACATCTCTTCCTTATCGATGCCAGCCAAGCCTACGAGAAACTGCGCAAGAACCAAGGCTCGCGCAACTGCACCATCACGCCCGCCCATGCCGAGCAGATCGTGGCGATCTATCAACAGTTTGCCGACCGTGAGGCAACGCCCGACTGCCCTATTGTGAGCCGTGTCTTTGCCAATGACGACTTCCGCTATTATAGCGTCACTATCGATCGCCCGCTGCGCCTGCGTGCGCAGTTCTCCGCCCTGCGCGTGGATATGCTCCGCTTCGATTCCAAGAACACCGAGCAGAGCCAGTGGCTGTACGCCACCTATGGCGACAGGGTCTATGAGGGATTGGCAGCCGAAGTGAAGAATATCAAAGAGTATTTCAACGAACAGGACATCAAGCTGACCGATAAGCAGTTAGACACCCTGATTTCCACCAAACGTTGGACGGAACGTCGCACGATTATGCAGGCAGCGGAAGCACTGATGCACAGCGTCGGCACGGAACTATACACCGACTACAATGCTTTCTTCGACCTGCTGACCAAGGCTGCCAAGACGCTCGATATAAAACTGTCTGCGGCACACCTGAAAACCATAGCCCGTGCGATGTCTGAGACCGACCCCGAGGCACAGCCTGTCATCAAGAAGCAAGACAAGAAAACAGGGCATATAAAGTACGAACCCGACACCGACCTGCGTGACACAGAGAAAATACCTGTCTCGGAGGACATACAGACCTATTTTGATCGTGAGGTGCGCCCCTATGTGGACGATGCGTGGATCGACTGGGATAGCATCAAGATAGGCTGCGAAATATCGTTCAACAAGTATTTCTACAAGCCTATGCCCTTGCGCACGCTGTCCGAGAACGAGGCGGACATCCGCGCCCTTGATGCAGAGAGCCAAGACTTCATCCGTTCCCTATTCATCCAATCCTAAGCCCTATGCAGACATACGATTCATATAAAGATAGTGGTGAGCAATGGCTCGGGAAAATCCCAAGCCATTGGGAGGTAAAACGATTGAATAGTTACTTTGTGGAAAGACGCGCAAAAGTGTCGGACAAGGACTATGCACCTCTTTCTGTGACCAAAAGTGGTGTATTCCCACAATTGGAAAATGTAGCGAAGTCCAACGATGGGGACAATAGGAAACTCGTATGCAAAGGAGATTTTGTTATCAATAGTCGTTCTGACCGAAAAGGGTCAAGCGGAATTTCTCCTATGGATGGCTCTGTTTCGCTTATCAATATAGTGCTTGCTCCTCGAAAAGGAATAAGTAGCGCATTCTGCAACTATCTTTTGAAAATGCACAATTTCATAGAGGAGTTTTATAGGAACGGACATGGTATAGTAGCCGACCTTTGGACGACAAAGTATGATGAGATGAAGATGATAAAACTTGCTATTCCTCCGTTTGATGAGCAGGAGGCGATGGTAGCCTATTTGGATAGGGAGACGGCAAAGATAGATGCAGCGATTGCTCGTCAGCAGCGTATGATAGAGTTATTGCAAGAGCGCAAGCAAATCATCATTCAGAATGCCGTCACCAAAGGTCTTAATCCCGATGTCCCCATGAAAGACTCGGGTATAGACTATCTCGGACAAATCCCCCAACACTGGAGTGTTTATAGCCTAAAGAAGCATATAACTTTTTTTAATGGATACGCTTTTGATAGTAGTGAATTTCTAACGGAAGGTGAAATGCCAGTTGTGCGTATAGGAGATATAACAGGCAATGCGGTTGCATTAGACAATGTAGTTTATGTACAAAAGAAAGATTTTTTAACTCCGTATGAAACTAAAGAAGAAGATATTGTCATAGCAATGAGTGGGGCGACGACAGGAAAAATAGGTGTAGTACATAACTTGCACGGCTATATAAATCAGCGTGTTGGTATTATTAGAAGTGATATACAGAATTATATAATGTACTGCCTACAAATTCCATTGTTTGCAAATTATATTACATTATCTTCTATGGGATCTGCACAACCTAATATTTCATCTAAATCAATAAAAAATTTCAAGATTGCATTACCGCCAGCACCTCAGGAATTAGATAATATTTGTAGGTACCTCAACGATAGTATTCCCAAAATAGATAGGGTTATATCCAATATAACAACCCAAATCTCCCTCCTCCGTGAGCGGAAGCAGATTATTATCAACGAGGTAGTAACAGGTAAAATAAAAGTGGTGTGAATGCACCAATGATATGGAAACGCCAATAGGGTTTATTCATATTTCAAATTGAAAAATAAAGATAGGGTATGACAATATCAGAAAGACAAAATATAGAATATAAAGATATTCATAAAATCAGAAATGGTGAAAAAGGATTTCGAGAATTATCAGTACTCTGCGTAGCATTTGCAAATGCGCAGGGAGGCGCATTGTATATAGGATATGACGATAAAAAACAAGCCCCACTGCCAGGGCAAATCATACCAGAGGAAGAGGCAAACGCAGCAGCTACTCGCATACGCGAATTATGTTTTAATGTTGCGCTATCAACTTCTAGTATCAAAAGTGATGAAAGTGGCAGTAACTATTTTGTAATTACTGTTTCCCCCTCTATGCGTTCAATTGCTTCTACTTCGGATGGTAAGATATATATACGCATAGCGGATAAATGTATGCCTGTAAGAAGTGAAGATTTGCAAATCTTGATGGAAACGAAGGGTAATTATCAATGGGAACTAACCAAAACAAAATATCAGTTAGACGAATATGCTTTTGCACGGTTGCATTCTTTGGCGGAGAGAGTGCGGACATCTGAACGTGCTAAAACTTTTATACGCACAATGGATGATAACGAGATTAGCGAATTATATCATCTCGTTGATGATGATTATTTAACCAATCTTGGTGTTTTGTGGATAGGTACAGCAAAACAACGTGCCACTATTTGTTATGCTAATACAGTACAATATATTGTCTACGATAATTTGGAAAGAAAGGTAAGAAAAGAGGAATGGCATGATTATTTGTTGGCACCAGATGAATTGTTGCTTGCGATAGAGAGCCAAGCAGTGGAATTAACTTATTCTTACGAATTTCCCGCAGGATTATTCCGTAAACAAATTCGCCACTATCACCCTAAGTTGGTACGAGAACTTCTTGTAAATGCCATTGCTCATCGTAGTTATAGTACGCCGAAAGATATAGTTATCAAGGTATTTACAAATAGAATGGAGATATCCAGTCCTGGTGGATTGCCTCTTGGCGTTACACGAGACAATATCTTGCATGAGAAAGTGCGCCGTAATCCAAATATGATAGATTTATTATATGTGTTGAGATTAATGGAAGGTGAAGGATCAGGCTATGACTTAATCTATGAACTAAATGCCTCAGAAGCCAAAAATCAACCTATTATTGAGGATACTTATACTGAGGTGACAGTCATTCAAGAGGCAGATATTGTAGAACCAGAATTGTTGCCATTGTTGGATTATGTGCTAAAAAATTACCAACTAACTCAAAAAGCCCTAACGGCTTTTGGTATAATAGCAAAAGCGCAAAAGATTTTAACAACTGACTTGACGACTGCTTTGCAACTTACAGAAGATAGTCGATTGCGTAGTTATGTTGATGGGCTGTTACAAGAAAAGATAATTTGCAAAACAGGCGTGAAAAAAGGTACTCAGTTTTATATCAATCCACGATTAATTGAAAATGCGAAAGCGAATATAACAACTTCATTGCGTACATTAGAACCCTATGTGTTAAAAACCCTAATTTATGAGGATATAAAGCATTATCCTAATAGCAAAATAAGTGAAATAAAGGAAAGAATTAAGGATGTGGATATTAGAGAGATACGCAAAATTCTCTATGCAGGAGTGCAAAGTGGTGATTTGATACCTATTGGTTCTAAAACGAATCGTGCATATTCCCTTGCAAAATAATGGCAAAAAAAAAAAGAATGAAAAAAGAATTAGAAAAAGAAAATATACTAAACTTGTGAAAATCAGCATGTAAGTTCTTTTTCGATTCTTTTTTTCGCAAAAAAGAAAAACGACTATGAAGGTGAGTGATACGGACGAGAGAGCGTTTGAGAAGTTGATAGAGTGGGCACTGGTGGGTAGCACGCGCGAGGAGCGTGAGGCGGCTGGCGTGACCGACCCCGAGACGCAGTTGCCCGATGAGGGCAAGTACTACTGGGGGCAGCCCAAGGATATGGACAAGGTGCTGGCGATAGATGTGCGCCGTTTTTGGTCGTTTATCAATGCTACCCAGTCGCGCACGCTCGATGAGTACAAGGGCAGCGGCAATGTGGCGGACAAGGTGCAGAAACTGCTGAGCAAGAAGATAGAGGACATCGGCGTGATAGATGTGTTGCGCAAAGGCTTAGATGTGGATAATATCCACCTCGACCTCTTTTATCCCAAGCCTTCTGCCTCCGACAGCCGAGAGAGCCACCGCCTCTACCGTAGCAACCAGTTCTCCATCACCCGCCAGCAGACTTTCTCTGTCTCGCAGCCTGGCTTGGAGATAGATATGGTGCTGTTTGTGAACGGTATTCCGCTCTTCACCTTTGAACTCAAAAACCCTTGGACGCACCAGACCGCACGCAAGGACGGCAAGGATCAACTATGCAACAACCGTAACCCCAAGGAAACGCTCTTGCGCTTCGGACGCTGCTTGGCGCATTTTACCCTCGACAAAGACGAGGTGTTCTTCACTACCAAACTCAACAAACGGCAGACCTATTTCATGCCCTTCAACCGAGGGCAAGAGAAAGGATTGGGCGCAGGCAACCCTGTCAATCCCAATGGTTACAAAACCGCCTATCTATGGGAAGAAGTGTTGCAGCCCGATAGCCTGACGAACATCATCAGCAACTACGTCCTCTTCGACTACGGCGAGACCAAGACGGGTAAGCGCGTGCCGCATATCATGCGCAATGCCAAGACGCTTATCTTCCCCCGCTACCACCAGTTGGACGTAGTCAATCGGCTCACACGAGATATTGCCACACGTGGGGTAGGAGGCAGATACTTGATACAGCACTCGGCAGGCTCGGGCAAGTCGAACTCTATCACATGGCTTGCCTACCAACTCATCCGCCTCTGTCCCGCCACAGAGGCTGCGGCTATGGTGCAGACCATCCGCTCCGTCCTCTTTCGCTCGGTGATCGTGGTAACCGACCGCCGTATCCTCGACCGACAGATTACCGACAATATCCGCGCCTTTGGACATTCTACAGGCATCATTGCGCATGCCGATAGTTCGGCAGAACTGAAAGCCGCCATAGAGCAGGGAAAGCGTATCATCATCACCACGATACAGAAATTCCCCTATATCTGCAATACGATACGGGATGTAAGTCAGCATAATTTCGCCATCCTCATTGACGAGGCGCACTCCTCCCAGTCGGGTGTGGCTGCCGACAAGATGAATGCCACGGTGCAGAAGAACACCCCCGATGCCGACCAAGGCGGTGCTGACACCGATGCGCTGATAGAGCAGATGATGCAGGAGCGCAAGATGTCCACCAACTGTTCGTATTTCGCCTTCACCGCCACGCCCAAGCGCGAGACCCTCGAACGTTTTGGCACGCAGGGCGAGGACGGACATTTCTATCCGTTCCATCTATATAGCATGAAGCAAGCCATCGAAGAGGGCTTTATCCTCGATGTGCTGACCAACTATACCACCTACCATTCCTACTACGAACTGATAAAATCCGTAGAGGACAATCCGATGTACGACAAGCGGCGTGCGCAGAAACTGCTCAAACAGGCCGTAGAGCGTGAGCCCAAGACCATACAAGCCAAAGCCGAGCAGATTCTCAACCATTTCTATAATGCGGTCTATCGCACACACAAACTGCAAGGCAATGCCAAAGCCATGGTAGTGACCAAGGATATCGAATGTGCCATTCGCTACTACCACGCCTTGCGCAGCCTCAAAGAAGAGCTGCATTTGTCCTTGGGCATACTCATCGCATTCTCGGGCGAGAAGACCGTGGATGGCATCGCCTATACCGAGAGCAAAATCAACGATTTCAGCGATACCAAGACGGCAGAGGAGTTCGACAAACGGGAGAACTGCCTACTCGTGGTGGCAAACAAGTACCTCACAGGCTTCGACCAACCCAAACTCACGGCAATGTATATCGACAAGCCCTTGGCGGGCGTGTTGGCGGTGCAAGCCCTGTCGCGTCTCAACCGTGCAGCACCCGAGTATGGCAAGATGAGTGACGATCTCTTTGTGCTGGATTTCTACAATACCATAGAGGATATACAAGACGCGTTCAGTCCTTTCTATACCGCCACCGCCCTCGCGCAGTCTACGGACGTCAATGTCCTGCATGACCTGCGCACAACGCTCCTCTCCACAGGGGTGTTCGGCACGGAGGATATAGACGCTTTTATCGAACGGTATATCACCAACCAGCCCGCCGAGCAATGGGCGCCTATCATCGATGCCTGTGTGGCACGCTTCGACAGCGAGGTGGCGTTTGATGAGAACGGCAAAGCCGACTTCAAGATGAAGTGCAAGCAGTTCGTAAAGGTCTATTCGCGGCTTGCCGCCATATTGCCCTACGAGATGAAAGACTGGGAGAAACTGTTTTGGTTCTTGCGCTTCCTGATACCAGAACTGCGCATAGAAACAGCCGAAAAGGAGAATCTGAAAGACCTGCTGGACAGCGTAGACCTTAATACATACGGACTGCGCCGCACTGCCCTCAACCAGACCATCGAGTTGGATACGGACGAGACAATGCTTGACCCTACGAAAAACGCAATGGCAGGCGCAGGAGGAGAGGTGGAGCGCGACTGGCTCGAAGAAATCATACGCGTGTTCAACGAGAGCCATTTCAGCGGCTGGAACGCTACGCCCGAAGACCAGAAAACCAAGCTGATAAGTATCGTGCAAGCCATCAAGCAGCACAAGAACTACGAGTTAGTGGTGGATAACCCCGACCCGCATGCCGTGGAAACCATGCTCAATGTCATCATTGACAGCGTCATTCGCACCAAGCGACAGGCGGATATGTCGCTCTATATGCAGTATCAGCAGAGTGAGGCATTCAAAGCCGATCTGCGACAGATGTTAGTGCGTATGCTCCATGTTGTTGACCCCCATCCCGAGCAGATAGCGCAGACCCACATGGGATTCACCCGCCCGACAGCCACACCGACAAGCCACACCCTACCCACAAACTGAAAGGCATAGGCTCTTGTATTTGAGAAGATAATTAGATATAAACGTGTCGCACAAAAACCATTAAATCATTATGACATCTTTTACTATTTACTCGTATGCGTTCAAAGGACTTTATGAATTTGACCCTGTTTCTGGAGAAGAAGAATTGGCGCATGTAAATGTGAATGAATCAGTTGCACAGAAACAGCAACTTTTTGAATCATTCTTTGACAATGCGGATTCCTATGCAAGGTTCGTTCGAAAGAGACGTTCATATGGTTGCCAACTGCTATGGCGTGCGCATAATATTATTGCATTGCGTATAGAAAATAGGCGTACAATCAAACGTGATATAAATTTTCAAACAGATGAAATCGAAACATTCCCATGGGTCGTAGTGATTATAGATAATAGAAAAGATATACAGCATATTGCTATTCTTAATCGCCCCAAAGCGTTTTCTAATCCCAATACGGTAGCGGATATTATGCAAGAGACGTTTAATATATACCTCCGACAGTTTCGTTTAACCATCTCTATCAATCCACAATATAGAGCACACGATTTTTGGAATTTATTGGAACAATATCGTCCATGGGGAATAAAACGTATCCAATTTAACTTTGCTTTTCCTAACAAAGACTGGGCTACTGAGATGATGGGAGAGTTAGCAGAATTGAGTAAAAATGCAAATGGTGATGCGCAATTAGGATTTGAAGCACGCAAAGATGAAACACTGACCTTCCAACCAAATGTGCCCAAAAATAGAGAACTTGTAAATGCAGCAACAGGGACGGGGCAAGATATTCTTATCAAACCGATCAATCACAAGACGATACATACACAAAAAGAATTGTGTCCTGTTGAGAGAACAATGAAAGACCGTACTTTCAAGGCATTAGAAGAAAATAAATATACTCAAGAGGTGCATAGACAAGTTGAAACATTCTGTAACGCATGTTTGCCCTATTACGATGTTCAAGAGACTACCACAGAATGAGATAGAAGCCGTCGTCCTAAAAGAACAGTCAGACCGCTTGTTTATGAATTTGTATCATACATTAGCGGAACAAAGCAGGCAACAAGACGATATTACAGCCGAAGAAATTTGGTTGGAGGCAAAAGTGCAAATAGAGAGTATTTCGCAATCCAAAGTGCCAACATTCAAAGTAGATGCGTTACATTCATCACTATGTGCAAAATTTCGAGATATAGAAAATTATGACGGGAAAATCATACATCGCTCTTATGAGGAAGCGGAAAACTCTGCCTTTTTAGTAGAAATAACCATTTTGTATCAACTAATATGTTATCAACGTTCTTGGGACAACCATCCGTACAAAGAGTACTGCATTGAAATATATAAGCATATCGCACAAAACAAGGATTTGACAAAATTGTTAGAACGTGTAAGGAATTCTAATGACCGATATGAAAAAGTCTTTGGCTCGGAAATACCCGAGTATGATTATATGCCTGCGATTGTAAAAGATAATTCAGTTATCAAGGAAGCACTGACTATTTCTATGCACTTACAATCTAAATTATCTTACGGATATACAACTGCTTGGCTTCAAACTTTTTGGACTGAGCTAATTGGTTCTTCTTTCCGAGAAACACTTATTCAGGATTTGCAGGGGAATAAAAAATATACCGTGATATATTCTATCATTGGTATCTTACTAAAAAATGGCGTATTTAATGCGAAACAGAAAGAATTGGCGGATTTATCACAATTAGACAAGCCCAATAAAGATTCTATTCGAAGGTATATTAGTAGTGGCTATCAAGGCAATGACAAAACCTATGACAAATTTGTCACTGACTATGTTATTGAGCATCCGAAAAAATAATCTTTATATATGCAAAGTTATGATTATCAATAGTTTGTTTTTCGGATTATGACTTGTTTCTAATCCGTTTTTACTGCTATTGTATCGTATATAATCCTTCCTACTTTTGCACCCGAAATCGCGATGATGCGGTTTCGGGTGCTTCTTTTGTATCACTACTGCCGAGCAAAGAAGAGGCACTTCGGAAACTTGCTCCGCAGTATATATACAATGTATCAAACGAATTATTCTGCACTGCCAGAAACGACAAGCGCAGCGCAAAAAGGAAACAAACCGTGTGTAACCCAGAAAGCCGAGTGGGCGGAGATGCAACAGTTGGTGGCACGCATCGCCCGTCAGTATTACCTGCCGCCCCAGTCACCCCTTGAAGAGGAGGATTTGCTGCAAGAGGGTTACTTAGGTTGGCTCGAAGCGAAACGACGTTTCGATGCGCAGCGGCTATCCTGTGAGCAGAGCCAACCTGCAAACCGCGAGGAGGCATTCAAGGCGTATGCGGCGCACTGGGTGCATAAGTACATCAGCGATGCGCTCCACCGCTACCGCTCTGCGTTGTCCTATCCGCCCTCGCACCCCTTGGACGACACCTTGCCCATCCGCTCGCTGGATACCGTTGTCCACCAAGGCGAAGAGGAGGCGGACAGCATCACGCTTGCCGACGTGCTGTCCGACACTGCCCCCACGCCCGAGCAGAAAATGCTGCATACGGAAGACAGGCAGAGGCTGCAAACGGCATTGCAGCGGCTATCCTCCCGCGAGAGAATGCTAATCACCCGCCTGTACGGTTTAGACGGTGAGGCTTCTGACCTACCGCAGTCGTCCATGACCGCTTATGAGTTAGCCGCGGAACAGGGGATCTCCTATTGGAGTATTCGCAAAATGCACGCTCGTGCTTTACGCAAAATGCAATTTTCCTGCTTTCCTTCCGCTATCCGCAGCCGACAAGTAGCCGACAAGTAGCCGAGAAGTAGCGGAGAAGTAGCCGACAAGTCGCTGACAACTCGCCGACAAGTCAAAAAAAATGCAAAAAACTGCACGTAAGTTGTCCAATTTTTTGGGAAACTCCGTATTATAGTAGTGAAGGGCGGTGCGAACGCCGGCACCACTGCCCAACATAACAAGTATAACCCCACAAAAAGAAAGGAGAACCGTATGGCACAAACGCTTTTTGAAGACCCCATTACCTCACTCAATGGGAAAATCTGCCGCCACAAGAAAACCATCTACAAGGTCTTTCGGGCAAGCGGCAAACGCTTTACCACGCAAATCTGCAATCCTCGTAACTTGTCCACCAATCCTTATACGCAGGACGAGTTGGAGCGACAAACCAAGTTTGCTACGGCACGTACCAATATGGATGCGGCAATGGCTGACCCAGTGAAAAAAGCACAGTACGAAGCAGCGTTCAAGCAACAAAAGAACGGCAAAAAGCCCAAGTATGCAACATTGTATGGATATGTGTTCGCTATGGAGTATGCGAAGTTGAGCGAGTAAACGCAACGGATTAAAACAACCCGTTTGCTGAATTAAAACGTAATAATTTTTCTTATTTCCCTTCTTTTCCTTCTGTGTCGACAGAAGAAAAGAAGCAAAAGAAGAACTCGCCGC
>X363_Desmarests_Spiny_Pocket_Mouse__coassemble_561_pt1 | contig 21504 bp, 13 predicted proteins | sample X363_Desmarests_Spiny_Pocket_Mouse__metabat2_low_PE_030 | metagenome-assembled genome bin X363_Desmarests_Spiny_Pocket_Mouse
TAAGAGGAAGGAAAAAGGGAGAGAGTAGGATGGTGAGGAAAGGCTTTTCCGCGGGACGACTATTCGAGGAAGTGGCGAGATTTCGAGGGGCTGGAGAAAGGAGAGAGGGGAGGCGTAAGGTATGGTATGGTAAGATAAGGTAAGGTAAGGTAAGGTAAGGTAAGGTAGGGTAAGGTAAGGTAAGGTAAGGTAAGATAGGGTAAGGTATGGTAAGGTATGATAGGGTAGGAAAAGGTAAGGTAGGAAAGTGCTTGTGTGCCTACTGGCAAGTACATATCTCGGTGGCATTACATCGAAACATTTTGAGAACAGGACCGTCGAGTGTCCCATCTGCGGACTATTTGCAGGCTGTGCCAAAATAAATTTGCCCAAAGGCTTGTGTATGTCCTCGAAAAGCAGTACCTTTGCCCCCAAATTGGGTGAACCGCATAACAAGGAGGATATGGAGAGAATATAGCAGCGGGCTACTGAACGACAGAATACGAGAAAAATACAGTGTAAAAATATGAAGAATTTTGTAGAAGAATTGCGTTGGCGCGGGATGTTGCAGGACATCATGCCAGGTACAGAAGAACAGTTGCAGAAAGAGATGACCTCGGCATATCTGGGCATAGACCCCACAGCAGACAGTCTGCATATCGGGCATTTGTGCGGCATTATGATGCTGCGCCACTTGCAGCGTTGCGGGCATAAGCCTATCGCGCTGATAGGCGGCGCAACAGGTATGATAGGCGACCCCAGCGGCAAGTCGGCGGAACGTAACCTGCTGGACGAGCCGACCTTGCGTCATAATCAGGAATGTATTCAGCGTCAGTTGGAGAAATTCCTCGATTTCCATTCCGATGCCCCCAACGCAGCGGAGTTGGTGAACAACTACGACTGGATGAAGGATTTTACTTTCCTTGACTTTGCGCGTAATGTGGGAAAACTCATCACCGTGAACTATATGATGGCAAAAGACTCGGTGAAGAAACGGTTCAACGGCGAGTTCTCGCAGGGTATGTCGTTCACGGAGTTCACCTATCAGTTGCTCCAAGGATACGATTATGTCTATCTGAACAAGCATAAAGGCTGTAAGTTGCAGATGGGCGGCAGCGACCAATGGGGTAATATCACCACAGGAACGGAACTTATCAAGAAGATGGGAGGCGGCGAGGCGTTCGCACTCACCTGCCCGCTGATTACCAAAGCCGACGGCGGCAAGTTCGGCAAGACGGAGAGCGGCAACATATGGTTGGACAGCCGTTATACCTCGCCGTATAAGTTCTACCAGTTCTGGCTGAATGTGGGCGACGAGGAGGCGAAACGCTACATCCGCATCTTCACCTCTCTGGAAAAGGACGAGATAGACGGGCTGATAGCCGAGCATGAGCAAGCACCCCATCTGCGTGTGTTGCAGAAACGACTTGCAAAGGAGGTGACGCTGATGGTACACAGCGAGAAAGACTACAACGCAGCCGTAGAGGCAAGCAATATCCTCTTCGGCAACGCTACGCACGAGGCATTGGCAGGCTTGGACGAAGAGACATTCCTGCAAGTGTTCGAAGGGGTGGAGCGGTATGAGATCAGTCGTGCCGAACTGGAGGCGGGCATTGCTCCCCTGGACTTGCTCGCGGAGAAGACCGCTATCTTTGCCAGCAAGGGCGAGGCGCGTAAGATGATACAGGCAAACGGCTTCTCGATGAACAAAGAGAAACTGACGGATGCGCAGACACCAATCACCACAGCGGCATTGCTCAACGGCAAGTATCTGCTTTTCCAGAAAGGCAAGAAGAACTACTATTTGGTAAGTGCGGTATAAGCGAAAACTGTTTATACAAAGCACGAGAATGGTATAGAAAATCGATGAGGCAAAAACCTATCGTAAAAATGCGTGCAGGTATTGTGTATGTCAAAAAAAAGCAGTACCTTTGCACGCAAATTTTATGTAACGCCTAAAATTTGTATATGTTCAGCATACAAGACGACATACTGACTATCCCGGCTCTGGTGGACTTGCACGTCCATTTCCGTGAGCCGGGTTTTTCGTATAAGGAGACCATCCGTACAGGTTCGATGGCGGCACGCGCAGCAGGATACAGCGATGTGTTCACGATGCCTAACCTCAATCCTGTACCCGACACGGTGGCGCATCTGCGAGAACAGTTGGATATTATAGCACGCGATGCCGTGGTGGGTGTGCATCCCTATGCCTCCATCACCGTAGGGCAACAGGGCAGGGGAGAGTTGGTGGATTTCGCTGCATTAGCCCCTTACGTGGTAGGTTTCTCGGATGACGGACGTGGCGTGCAGGACGAAGGCTTGATGCGCGAAGCCATGCACCGTTGTAAGGAGGCAGACCGTATGATTGTGGCACACTGCGAGGTGGACAGCCTGCTCAACGGCGGCTATATACATCAAGGAGAATATGCCACCACGCACCGCCACAAGGGCATATCGTCCGCGAGCGAGTGGAAAGAGATAGAACGCGACATCCGTCTTGTAGAGCAGACAGGGTGTCGTTTTCATATATGCCATATCTCCACGCGTGAGAGCGTGGCATTAGTGCGCGATGCCAAGCGGCGGGGTTTGCCCGTGACCTGCGAGACAGCACCGCATTACCTCTTGCTCTGCGACAAGGATTTGCAGGAAGACGGCAGATGGAAGATGAATCCGCCTTTGCGTGCCGAAGCCGACCGACAGGCGATGATAGAAGGCGCGTTGGACGGCACGGTGGACTGCATCGCAACGGATCATGCGCCCCACAGCGCAGAGGAGAAAAGCCGCGGCTTGGCACAGAGCGCGTTCGGCATCGTGGGGATAGAGACGGCATTCCCGCTGCTCTACACCTATATGGTGCGTACGGGCGTGATGCGGTTGGAACGCTTGGTGGAGATGATGTCCGTCGCTCCCCGTCGTATCGCAGGGCTTCCGATAGACGATGCACCGCAGGTACGGTTCGCGGTAGGGGAGAAATATACCATCGACCCCGCGCAGTTCTTGTCAATGGGTAAATCCACGCCTTTCGAGGGCTGGGAAGTGTATGGCAAAGCGTTGGTAGAAAAGATATAAGGTATGGAGAAAGGTATATATCAAGTGCAGTCCAATCGCCTGTTGGCGCGAGAGGTATGGGAGATGCGGCTTGTAGCCGAGCGTCCGACCATGGAGGCGATACGCGCGGGACAGTTTGTGGAGATTGCCGTGCAAGGAGGTTTCCTGCGCCGCCCGATTTCGGTATGCAACTACACGGACGGTGTGTTCACGCTCGTCTATAAGGTAGTGGGTACGGGTACGCAGACGATGTCGCACTGGCAGGAAGGTGAGAGGGTAGATATGCTTGTGGGGCTTGGCAATGGGTATGACCTGACCAAGGCAGGCGAGCGCCCTTTGCTCATCGGCGGCGGGGTAGGTGTGCCGCCCCTATATATGTTGGCGCGTCAGTTGCGTGAGCAGGGCAAACAGGTGGAGGTGATACTGGGTTTCAACACCGCAGAAGAGGTGTTCTATGAGGAGGCATTCCGCGACTTGGGGTGTGCGGTGGAGGTATTCACGGCAGACGGCTCGTATGGGCAGAAAGGATTTGTGACGGACAGCATGCGTGCCGTAGCGGATTGCTCCTATTACTATGCCTGCGGACCGCTCCCTATGCTACGTGCAGTGAGCCAGAAATGGGGAGACAAAGGTGAGGTGAGCATGGAAGAACGGATGGGCTGTGGCTTTGGCGCATGCATGGGTTGCTCCATAGAGACCACAGAGGGCGCGAAAAGGGTGTGTAAGGAAGGACCCGTCTTCTCGGCAGCAGAGATACAATGGTAACAAAGAATAGGAATATGGAAGGGCTTACCACCTGTTTATCAGGCATAGCATTGCGCAACCCTGTGATACCCGCATCGGGGACGTTCGGGTTCGGCGAGGAGTTTGCGGCGCAGTACGATCTGAACTGCTTGGGCGGTATATCGTTCAAGGGTACCACGCGCCAGGCACGTTATGGCAACCCGTTGCCCCGTATTGCCGAATGTGGCAACTATGGTATGCTCAATGCGGTGGGTTTGCAGAACCCTGGGGCGGAACATGTCTGTGCGCACGAGTTGCCAAGACTGCGCGGGTTGTATAAAGGGGTGATATTGGCAAATGTAAGTGGGTTCTCGGTGGACGACTATGTGGATACCTGTGCCAAGATGGATGCTGCCCCCGAAGTGGATATCATAGAGGTGAATATCTCCTGCCCCAACGTGCATAACGGTGGCATGGCATTCGGCACATCGGCAGAGGCGGCAGCGGAAGTGACGCGGGCAGTGAAAGCCGTTACCCACAAGCCTGTGTATATGAAGTTGTCGCCCAACGTGACGGATGTCGTGGCTATCGCCGAAGCATGCGCCAAAGCAGGGGCGGACGGCTTGTGCCTGATCAACACCTTGCTGGGTATGCGCATAGACCTGAAAAGGCGCAAGCCTGTGCTTGCCAACCGCTATGGCGGCTATTCGGGGGCGGGCGTGTTCCCCGTGGCGTTGCGTATGGTGAACCAAGTGGCGCGTGCGATAGACCTGCCTGTGATAGGTTGCGGCGGCGTGATGACGGCGGAGGATGTGGTGGAGATGATGATGGCAGGTGCCTCGGCAGTGGAGATAGGGGCGGCGAACCTTGTGCAGCCCACTGCGGGGAAAGACATTGTGGAGCAATTGCCGCAAGTGATGACGCGATTAGGGATTGAGAACCTGACAGATATAATAGGAATAGTCAATAAAGAATAAGCAATATGAAAGATGTGATTATAGCCTGCGATTTCGCTTCGGCAGAAGAGACCTATCGCTTCTTAGACCGCTTTGGTGCCGTGCGTCCGTATGTGAAAATCGGTATGGAGTTGTACTATGCCGAGGGCCCGCAAATCGTGCGCGAACTCAAACGGCGCGGACACAGGATTTTCCTGGATTTGAAGTTGCACGACATTCCCAACACAGTGAAGAAAGCCATGGCAGTGCTGAGCCGCCTAGACGTGGATATGTGCAACTTGCATGCCGCCGGCACGGTAGCCATGATGGAGGCAGCGGTGGAAGGACTGACCCGCGCGGACGGCACGCGCCCTATATTGCTTGCGGTGACGCAACTGACCTCCACCAGTGAGGAACGTATGCACACCGACCTGCTCATTGATGGCAAGATAGAAGACGTGGTGGTGCATTATGCCGAGAATGCCAAGCGAGCAGGCTTGGACGGTGTGGTCTGTTCGCCCCTGGAGGCAGGCATAGTGAAGCAAGCCTGTGGGGCGGATTTCCTGACCGTTACGCCGGGTATCCGTTTCGCGGACGGTGCTGTGGGCGACCAAGTGCGGGTGACCACCCCTGCCAAAGCGCGTGAGATAGGAACGGATTTCATTGTGGTAGGACGTCCAATCACGGCAGCAGAGGACCCGCTGGCTGCTTACGAACGCTGCAAGAACGAATTTTTAATGACCGAATAAATCCCATAGTATGATTACCAAAGAACAAATAGCAAAAGACTTGCTGTCTATCCAAGCCGTGTTCCTTCGTCCTAACGAACCTTTCACATGGGCGAGCGGCATAAAGAGCCCTATCTATTGTGACAACCGACTGACCCTCAGCAACGTGGCTGTGCGGGAGGATGTAGAGCAAGGATTGGCGGAAACGATTCGCAGAGAGTACCCCGAGGCAGAAATGCTGATGGGAACATCCACCGCAGGCATCGCCCATGCGGCGATTGCGGCTACCATATTGGGTTTGCCGATGGGGTATGTGCGCTCGTCTTCCAAAGACCACGGCAGGGGAAACCAGATTGAGGGACGATTGGAGAAGGGACAGAAAGTGGTGGTGGTGGAAGACCTGATTTCCACGGCAGGCAGTTGTATTGAGGTAGCGGAGGTGTTGCGTGAGGCAGGCGCGGAGGTCTTAGGTATAGTCAGCATCTTTACCTATGGCATGCAGAAGGGGCTTGACCGCCTGGCAGCAGCCAATCTTAAAAATACGAGCCTCTGCGACCTTGATACCTTGGTAGAGGTGGCGGTGCAGGAGCGGTATATCGCCCCCGAGGACAAGGCACGTTTGTTGAAATTCCGTGCCAACCCGAGCGACGAGCGTTGGAGGGAGTAGAAAAAAGTAAGTAAGGTATTAGTCAAACAAACAGAATTATGCGTCATTTATTAGACCCTACGGATTTAAGTATCGCGGAAGTAGAAGAGATTATCTGCCGCGCGTTGGACATCATCGCCCACAAGGAAAAGTATGCCGACTCCTGCCGGGGCAAGAAATTAGCCACCTTGTTCTATGAACCGAGCACCCGCACGCGACTGAGTTTCACGGCGGCGATGATGGAGTTAGGCGGCAATGTGTTGGGCTTTTCGGACGCGCGCAGTAGCAGCGTGAGCAAGGGCGAGACCGTGGCGGATACCATTCGCGTGGTGAGCGCGTTTGCCGACATTGTGGCGATGCGTCATTACAAAGAAGGTGCGCCCCGTGTGGCATCTGAGTTTAGCCGCATACCCATTATCAATGCGGGTGACGGCGGACATTCCCATCCCACGCAGACGCTGACCGACCTCTTGACCATACGCCGCGAGTTAGGGCATTTCGACCACCTCACTGTGGGACTCTGCGGCGACCTGAAATACGGCAGAACCGTCCATTCGCTCATCAAGGCAATGCGCCGCTATGAGGGTGTGAGGTTTGTGTTGGTGTCGCCCGTTGAGTTGCGCTTGCCCGACTATATGAAGCACGAGTTGGGCGACAACTACATCGAGTGTACCACCTTGGAGGAGGCAATGCCTATGGTGGACGTGCTGTATATGACGCGCGTGCAGCAAGAGCGTTTTGCCGACAAGGCAGAATACGAGCGGCTCAAAGATGCGTTCATCTTGGATACCGAGAAGATGGCGTTAGGTAAGCCCAATATGATAGTCCTGCACCCGCTCCCGCGCGTGAATGAAATCACCGTTGAGGTGGACAGCGACCCTCGTGCCGCCTATTTCCGCCAGGTGGAGAATGGAAAATATGTGCGCATGGCACTGATATACACCTTGCTCCAATGGCGTGAACAGTCCTTGCCCGCTGTGCAGACGGAGCGTACCGATCTCGTGTGTGGCAACGACCGTTGTATCTCTGCGACGGAGCCTGTTGAGAAGAAGGCGTACCGCGATGCGGACGGAGTGTTGCGCTGTTTCTATTGCGACCATAAGTTATAATCTAAATATCGTACTAATTGCTAAATCAAATATAGGAGTATGCTATCCAACCGTATTATTGAAGAAGGGCTTACGTTCGACGATGTGTTGCTCGTTCCCGCCTATTCGGAGGTGCTTCCCCGTGAAGTGAACCTGCGCAGTCAGTTCTCGCGTAATATCCGCCTGAATATCCCTGTGGTGTCGGCGGCGATGGACACCGTTACCGAATCGACGATGGCGATAGCCATTGCGCGCGAAGGCGGCATTGGTGTCATCCACAAGAATATGAGTATTGATGCCCAGGCCGCGCAGGTGCGTCGTGTGAAGCGGGCTGAGAATGGTCTTATCTCCGACCCTATCACCATCACAGGCGAGCAGACTGTGGGCGATGCGTTGCAGATGATGCAGGACAATCATATCGGCGGTATTCCGGTGGTAGATAACCGTGGGAAACTGGTGGGTATCGTGACCAACCGCGACTTGCGTTTCGAGACCAATATGCAGCGTCCCATTGCGGAGGTGATGACGCGCGAGAACCTGATTACCATCTCTTCTACCGACAATGCCACTATCATGCAAGCCTTGCAGGCGCATAAGGTGGAGAAACTGCCTGTGGTGGACAAGGATGGCACGCTCATTGGCTTGGTAACGTATAAAGACATCACCAAACTCAAAGATTTCCCCAATGCCTGCAAGGACGATAAGGGTCGCCTGCGCTGTGCTGCGGGGGTGGGTATCACGCCCGATTATATGCACCGTGTGGATGCGCTGTATAAGGAAGGCGTAGACGCCATCGTGCTCGACTCGGCGCACGGACACTCTAAGAATATCGTCAATGCTCTGCGTGCTATCAAGGAGAAATATCCTCATTTGGATGTGGTCGTCGGCAATATCGCTACGGCAGAAGCCGCGAAGTATCTGGTGGAGAACGGTGCAGATGGCGTGAAGGTGGGCATAGGACCTGGTTCTATCTGCACGACGCGTATCATAGCAGGCGTGGGCGTGCCGCAACTCACAGCCATCTTCGAAACCTCTGCGGCAATCGCAGGCACGGGCGTACCTGTCATTGCAGACGGCGGCTTGCGCTATTCGGGCGATGTGGTGAAGGCGCTGGCGGCTGGTGGCAACTGCGTGATGTGCGGCTCTATGTTTGCCGGTACGGAGGAAGCCCCTGGCGACACGATAATCTACAATGGGCGTAAGTTCAAGTCCTACCGCGGTATGGGGTCTATCGATGCGATGAAAGCAGGCTCTGCCGACCGCTATTTCCAAGGCAATGAGAAGAATATCAACAAGTTGGTGCCAGAAGGTATCGTGGGCCGCGTTCCCTACAAAGGCAGCGTCAGCGAGACGGTCTATCAACTCATGGGTGGTCTTCGTTCAGGTATGGGCTATGTCGGTGCGCATAATATCGCCGAGTTGCAGCAGGCACGCTTCGTGCGTATCACGGCGGCAGGCGTTACGGAGAGCCATCCCCATAATGTTACTATCACTTCGGAAACCCCTAACTACACGCGAGGAGAATAATGCAGAAAATCATCATATTAGACTTTGGTTCGCAGACCACGCAACTGATTGGCCGCCGTGTGCGCGAGTTGGACACCTTTTGCGAAATCTTGCCCTATAACAAATACCCCGAAGACGATGCCGAGGTGATAGGTGTTATCCTCTCTGGTTCGCCCTATTCGGTGCACGACCCCGAGGCATTTCAGATGGATTTGTCTCGTTTCGTTGGGCGTAAACCCGTGTTGGGTATCTGCTATGGTGCGCAGTTTATCGCCTATGCCAATGGGGGCAAGGTGGAGAAGGCAGACAGCCGCGAGTACGGTCGTGCCCATTTGGAGCAGTTCGATGCGGCGGATCCCTTGTTCCACGGGCTGTCGCTGAATACGCAGGTGTGGATGTCCCATGGCGATACCATCACGGCGATTCCCGCGGGCTACCATCGTATCGCCTCTACGGCGAATGTGCAGTATGCAGCCTATGCCTCGGATGCGCAGCCTGTGTGGGCGGTGCAGTTCCACCCCGAGGTGTACCACACCGAGGAGGGCATGACCCTCTTGCGCAATTTCGTGGTGTCTATCTGCGGTAGCCAGCAAGACTGGAGTGCGGCTAATTTCGTGGACACCACTGTGGCAGAACTCAAAGCGCAGTTGGGCAACGACCGCGTGATACTCGGTTTGTCGGGCGGTGTGGACAGTTCCGTGGCGGCTGTGCTGCTCCATAGGGCGATAGGCGACCGTCTGACCTGTATCTTTGTGGATCACGGAATGCTCCGTAAGAACGAGTTCCACGATGTCATGCGCGACTACGAATGTCTTGGCTTGCATGTCATTGGCGTGGACGCGAGCGAGCGTTTCTTTGCCGACCTCGCGGGCGTTACCGACCCCGAGCAGAAGCGCAAGATTATCGGGCGCGACTTCGTGGAGGTCTTCAACGCTGAGGCACACAAGATTACGGATGCCAAGTGGCTCGCGCAGGGAACGATTTATCCCGATCGCATCGAGTCGCTCAATATCACGGGCAAGGTCATCAAGAGCCACCACAACGTGGGCGGGCTGCCCAAGGAGATGAATTTGCAGTTGTGTGAGCCGCTGCAATGGCTGTTCAAGGACGAAGTGCGCCGCGTGGGCAGACAGTTGGGTATCCCAGAGCACCTGATTGGCAGGCATCCTTTCCCTGGTCCTGGCTTGGCAGTGCGCATACTGGGCGACATCACACGTGAGAGAGTACAGATTCTCCAGGAGGCAGACGACATCTATATCCGTATGCTGCGCGAGTGGGGCTTGTACGACAGCATCTGGCAGGCAGGAGCAATACTCCTCAGCACTGTCCGCAGTGTCGGTGTGATGGGCGATGAACGTACCTACGAGCATCCTATTGCTTTGCGTGCTGTTACGTCCACCGATGCCATGACGGCAGACTGGGCGCATCTCCCTTACGACTTCATGGCAAAGTGCTCCAACGAGATTATCAACAAGGTGCGTGGCGTCAACCGTGTATGCTACGACATCTCCTCCAAACCGCCCGCAACGATAGAGTGGGAGTAAAAATAAGACGCTACCGTTTTCCGCCCGATGCCTACCAAAGTGCAACAGCAGAGAAGTAGCCGACAAGTAGCCGACAAGTAGCGGAGAAGTAGCCGACAACTCGCTGACAAGTAGCCGACAACTCAATGCCGATGTAGTATCTGCGGACAGCGTATATGACTATTTCCACTGCTTCGTTGTCAGAGCGTACTGTTCCTTGTAGGAGAGCGGCTCATTGCTAAGCGGGCAACCAGCGAATACTATAAAAACCTTTTAATTTGTAATCTATTTACTGAACGATATGAAAGTCGGTGTAATTATGGGGTCGGGGAGCGACCTGGATGTGATGACTCCCGCCATCGAGACCCTGCAAGAATTTGGAATTGAAGTAGAGAAACGTGTCATCAGTGCCCACCGTGCGCCTCATGCTTTGATGCAATGGGCGGAGACGGCACGTGAGCGCGGACTGTCAGTGATTGTCGCAGGTGCGGGTGGGGCAGCCCACCTCGCGGGTGTCATTGCAGGGCTCACCACCTTGCCTGTCATTGGCGTGCCTGTGCGCAGCAAGACTTTGGACGGTTTGGATTCTTTGCTGAGTATAGTCCAGATGCCCAGCGGCATCCCTGTTGCCACGGTGGCTATCAATGGTGCAAAGAATGCCGCACTCTTGGCTATTCAGATACTGTCGCTTCAAGACGCGCATTTGCTTGCGCAGTTGGAGCAGTTCCGCCGTGCGCAGACCGAGAAGGTGCTTGCTACCACTATTTAAGACTCCCTATGCAATCGTAATATACATATGGCTTATCGTATATTTGTAGAGAAACGCGCAGCGTTTCAGGTGGAGGCAGAGAGCCTGCGCCACGAGTTGAACGAGAACTTGCAGTTACACTTGCAGACCCTGCGTTACCTCAATGTCTATGACCTCTTTGGTTTCACGCCCGAGTTGTTGGAACGGTGCCGCTATACGGTCTTTGGCGAGACGGTAACGGACATCGTGTCCGATGAGTGTCCTTTGGAGGGGAAGAAGTACTTGGCAGTGGAGTATATCCCTGGTCAGTTCGACCAGCGTGCCTCTTCGGCGGTGGACTGCGTGCATCTGATAGACCCGCAGGCGGAAGTGGAGATACGCTCAGGTCGTCTGTTGCTCTTTGACGACAATGTGTCGGAAGAGGACTTGGCGCGTATCCGCCATTATTATATCAATGCTGTGGAGAGCCGCGAGAAAGACTTGAGCGTCCTGAGCCAACAGCAGCATGCGGATGTAAAACCCTTGGCGCAGTTAGACGGCTTTGTCGAGATGCCTCTTGGTGAGCAGGGCTGTCGTCCTGTGCTGGAGGCGTTCTGCAAGCAGTGGGGCTTGGCGATGAATGCGGACGACTTAGCGGAGGTGGTGCGCTATTTTCAAGGCGAGCAGCGCAACCCTACGGAGACCGAGTTGCGTATCTTGGACACCTACTGGTCTGACCACTGCCGCCACACTACCTTTACCACGATATTAGAGAATATCAAAATCGACGACTCCTTTGTCAAAGACGAGATAGAGAACAGCCTCGGGCTGTTCTACGACATACGCCAGCAGTTGGGACGCGAGCAAAAACCGTTGTGTCTCATGGAGTTGGCGACCATCGGCGCGCGCTATCTTCGCCACAAAGGACTGCTCGATGATATGGAGCAGAGCGAAGAGAACAATGCTTGCTCCGTGTTTATTGATGTCGATGTGGACGGCAAGCAGGAGAAATGGTTGCTTCAGTTCAAGAACGAGACCCACAACCATCCCACCGAGATTGAACCTTTCGGCGGTGCGAGTACCTGCCTTGGCGGTGCCATCCGCGACCCCTTATCAGGACGCGCGTATGTCTATCAGGCGATGCGTGTCACAGGCGCAGGCGACATCTATGCACCAGTTGCCGACACCCTTGCGGGCAAGTTGCCCCAGCAGGTCATCACGCGCAAGGCGGCAGCGGGCTATTCGTCCTATGGCAACCAGATAGGTCTTGCCACCACCCATGTGCGTGAGATTTACCACCCCTCCTATGTGGCAAAGCGTTTGGAAGTGGGGGCTGTTGTGGGAGCCGTAAAGGCGGAGAATGTCCGCCGTGAGAGTCCCGCTGCGGGCGACATCATCCTGCTGCTTGGCGGCAGGACAGGCCGCGATGGTATCGGCCGTGCTACGGGCAGTTCCAAGGGGCATACCGAATCATCGTTGGAGTCTTGCGGCAGCGAGGTGCAGAAAGGCAATGCGCCCGAGGAGCGCAAGTTGCAGCGCCTCTTCCGTCGTCCCGAAGTGACACGATTGATTAAGAAATCGAATGACTTTGGCGCAGGTGGTGTCAGCGTGGCGATTGGTGAGTTGGCAGACGGTTTGGATATATACCTTGACCGTGTGCCGACCAAGTACAGCGGCTTGAATCCCACCGAGTTGGCTATCAGCGAGTCGCAGGAGCGTATGGCGGTAGTCATCGAGGCGAAAGACCAAGCCGAGTTCGAGCAGTATTGCCACTGCGATAATGTCGAGTTCACCCACGTAGCAGACGTGACCGACACGGGTCGTATGCGCCAGTTCTACAAAGGCGAGGTCATTGCCGACCTCACGCGTGAGTTTATCGATAGCGCGGGTGCAAAACATTTCGCCTGTGCAACTATCCAGCCCGTCGAGGAACGCAATCCCTTCCACAAGCCTATCAAAGGCAGTACCCTCCAAGCGAAGATGGAGCAGGTGCTGGGCGAGCCGAATGTTGTATCGCAGAAAGGTCTTATTGAGATGTTCGATGCCACGATAGGTCGTAGCACAGTCCTGATGCCTTTTGGCGGCAGGACCCAGCAGACCGAGACACAGGTGAGTGTACAGAAACTGCCCACCGAGGGTATTACCCATACCGCGTCCATTATGGCATATGGCTACAATCCGTTCATTGCCGAGTGGAGTCCCTACCATGCTGCGGCGTATGCTGTTATTGAGGCATGCACCAAGGTCGTGGCAGCGGGAGCGGATTACAGCCGCATGCGTTTCTCCTATCAGGAGTATTTCGAGCGTATGACCCACGATCCGCACACCTACGGAAAGCCCCTTTCCGCGCTCTTGGGTGCGCTGAAGATGCAGGTTGCATTGGGGCTGCCCAGTATTGGCGGCAAGGACTCTATGTCGGGTACGTTCGAGCATATCAGTGTGCCGCCCACGCTGATTGCCTTTGGTATCACTACGGTCAAGGCGGATACGGTCATCTCGCCCGAGTTCAAGCAGGCAGGGCATGCGCTCTATCTCGTGGCGCATACGCCTTTGTACAACTATATGCCCGACACCGACCAACTGATGCACAACTGGCGGTCTGTTACGGAGGCTATCGAGAGCAAGCAGGTCGTTGCGGCGTATGCCTTGGGCTTTGGCGGCTTGGCAGAGGCTGTGGCGAAGATGTCGTTCGGCAACCGTTTGGGTGCAAATATACATATCGCAGAGGATGCTCTCTTCGACTACCGCTACGGCAGTATCTTGGTCGAAGTTGCCGAAGACTGCACGCTGCCAAACGCCGTCCATATAGGTGAAGTCATCGCAGACAACGAACTGATTATCAATGGTGAAAAAATGAATGGCGATGCCCTGCTGCGTGCCAATACCCGCCCGTATGAGAAGGTGTATCCCGCTACCGTGGCGGCAAAGCATACCGCGCTTATGCCCATCCAACAGTGCGAAAAGACAGCCACCCATGCGGCAGTCCAGCCCATGCCCTTGAAGGACGGTGAGAACCCCATTTGCTATATCCCAGTCTTCCCAGGCACCAACTGCGACTACGACAGTGCCAAGGCATGGCGTGCTGCGGGCGCGGAGGTGGAGACCACTATCTTCCGCAACCTCACGCCGCAGGATGTCTTGGATTCCATCGATGAGATGGCTACGCATATCCACCGTTGCCATATCCTGATGTTTGCGGGAGGTTTCTCCGCAGGCGATGAGCCAGACGGCAGCGGTAAGTTTATCGCCAATGTCATCAACAATAGAAAGGTGGCTGCGGCTATTGAGTCGTTGCTCTCTCGTGGCGGACTGATATTGGGTATCTGCAATGGTTTCCAGGCCTTGGTCAAGAGCGGATTGTTGCCCTATGGCAAATTAGGTATGGTCACGCCTGCATCGCCCACTTTGTTCCGCAACGATATCAACCGCCATATCTCGCAGATGGTTACCACGGTAGTAGCCACCGATGGCGCACGTAGCCCTTGGCTTGCGGGTATGAAAGAAGGCGATTTACACACTATCGCGGTGAGTCATGGCGAAGGTAATTTTGTGGTGTCGGATGCGTTGGCAGCCGAACTGTTCGCCAAAGGACAGGTTGCCTTCCGTTATGCTGACCCTGCTACGGGTATGCCTACTATGAGCGCCCCCTACAACCCCAACGGTTCCTGCTATGCCATCGAGGGTATCATCTCCGAGAACGGTCAGATTCTTGGTAAGATGGGACATAGCGAACGCTACGAGGAGAATGTATTCCGCAACATCTCGGGCAATAAAAGCCAGTCTCTCTTTGAGAATGCCGTCCGTTATTTCCGCAGCGGCAGCATCTCGAAGGCATAGTCAGATAGGAGGTGTAGGCGTGCATATACGCCGAAACCTTCGTCTTTTCTTGTATTACAACGAAACCGTCACAAGCATAACAGGCTGTGGCGGTTTTGTTGTTGTCAATTCTACGAATACAACCCGTACACCAAATAGCCGCAATACACCATGGATAGCCGTGTAACTTGTTGATATGTGGTATATTAGCACAATAAGAAGTGAGATAGTTTAAACGTACGTCTAAACTATCTCACTTCTTATGATGCCAATCCGTATTCGTCAATCTTGCGGCAAAGGTACAATAATTTATTGATATATGCAAATTTACACATGCATTATCTGCAAAAAAAAAGATGTTAGGATACCCATTAAAGTATCAAGTATAAGTGAGATAGTTTAGACGTACGTTTTAGTAGTCTCAGTGGCGTGATGTAGTGTATGGATTTGTTTACGCGTTGTTTGTATTAAACTATGTAAAAACGTAAAGCAGAAGTATTAAAAAATCCTCCCGATGTCCTCCTGATGTCCTCAAAGTGTTCCATATGTTCCACGAGCGGTCAGGTAGCGGTCAGGTAGCGGTCAGGTCGGGGTTAAGTAGTATGTTGTTCCACGCTATATAGCATCGATTTAGTTATTGTTTTTTAATACTTTGATGCTTATCGGATAGTATGTATCATAATGGATATATGTATACTTAGAGATATGAAGAAGCAAGTTTTTTACGAAGCGCTGACTATGTGGGTGTTGGCGATTTGTCTTTGTGGCGGGTATGCTCCCGCATCGGCACAGGTGTTTTGGGATGGCAGCGTAGCCAAAGACTGGCAAGGGAGTGGCAGCGAGACCGACCCTATTCGTATTGCATCCCCCTCGCAGTTAGCGGGCTTGGCAGATAGTGTGAACGGTGGCGACTCCTTTCGCGGTCGGCATATTGTGCTGACCAATGACATCTATCTCACGGACACTACGGTTGCCAAAGATCTCCGTCCTGAATGGGAGCCTATCGGACACCGCGTGATGCATGCTATCGGCGAGGCACAGGACAGTGCCTCGTTTGAGGGGCATTTCGATGGCGCAGGATATAGCATCCATTTCCTCTATACGGGGGCTACGGATGGGTTCAGCGGTTGGGACGATTTGGACGACCCGACCTTCGAGGGAACGATAGATGGGAGTACGTGGTATAAGTCGCTGTTCGGCTATGTGGGCGAAACTGCCACCATACGCAACCTGCACCTCCGCGAAACCTCTGTCTTAGGCTCTGCCGATGTGGCGGGTATCGCGCTGTATAACCGCGGTAGAATAGAAGACTGCTCGGTGGAAGGGGCTGTTATCTCGGCAGGGGATGTGGGGGGCGGTACAGGCGGTATCGCTTTCACCAACTACGGGGATATAGTACATTGTCGGGTTTCGGCGTATGTCGAGGGGGCGCGCAGTGTGGGTACGATAGTGGGCGTCAATGTGGGGAATATAGCAGACTGCTATGGTGATGGCGTGGTTCGTGCGCGCGAATATCATGCGGGTGGTCTCGTTGGGCAGAATACGGGCGTGATAACGGATAGCCATGCAGATGTCACGGTGCGGCACAGTGCGTACAAATACAGTGCGACCGATGTGGGCGGTTTTGTGGCATACAATACGGGCACGATACGCCACTGTTCTGCTCGTGGCGACATCTATACGGTGGCTTTCCATGGCGGCGGTGGTTTCGTAGCGCGTAATGTCGGACGAATAGAATCTTGCTATGCTCTGGGGGATACATACGGGAGCAGTTATGGTCTTACGGGTACCTTTGTAAACACCAATGGTCACTATGCGTTCCACAATGGTTGGAGCGAGTTCACACCAGGAATTATTATCAATTGTTTCGCCACAGGACGCAATATGTTATCAGAAGACAACAGCACGTGGACAGTGTCACGTCACGGCTTTTGTGTGAACCAGGACATGAACGCCAATAGCCTGATGGTCAACTGCTATTCCACCACCAACCACGGCATCAACCCCGATGACAATGCCTATGTAGGCGGTGCGGAGTTGCGCGATAGCCTGCTCTTGCAGACCCGGTCCTTTGTGGATACGCTCAATATGATAGCCGCATGGACGGGAACGAGCACATGGCAGTACAACGAGGGCGGCTATCCTACGCCCACAGGTGATATATCCACCTCTATCACCGACTACTGTGCAGGGGGTAACGGTACGGTCGAAACGCCTTATCTCATCGCTACCAAGCAGCATCTACAAAACCTTGCTACTGTGGTAAACAAAGGCTATGATTTCCGTGAGCAGCACATCCGCCAGACGGCAGATATCGCGTTGAACCGCCCAATGGAGGAGTGGGGCGAAGAGATGCCCACATTATGGCAGCCGATAGGCGATATGGTCAATACCTACCAGCATGATTTCCGCGGCAACTACAATGGTGATTTCCATGTCGTACGCAATATGTATCTTTGGAATTTCAAGGAGTATCAGGGCTTTTTTGGCACGTTGAACCATGGTGCCGTCGTGCGCAATGTCGGCATAGAGGATGCCTATATCAAGGCCAAGGGATGTGTCGGTATCTTGGCAGGGCAGACATCGCGCTATGCGTGCGATGTAACCATCGCCCAGTGTTGGACATCGGGGCAAGCCGAAGGCGAATGGGCAGCGGGAGGTATCTTAGGTAGCATTGCCTTGGAGGGGAATACCCATATCTTGAACTGCCGTAGCACGGCTAATCTGACTGCGGTGAACTACGCCTCGGCGGTGGTAGGCGACCAGAACTATATCGGTGGCGAAACGTATAGCAACGATACCGTAGGCAATTTCCTCTTCGCAGGCACGCTGAAAGGCACAACGACAGCCCGCCCAGCCCTTGTCATACCTATGCGGGGGAATGAACGGCATTTCCACGGCTATTTCGACAACGAACATTTCCCTGCTATCGATACCAACGATGCAAGGACACTGGAAGAGAACTGTGCTGCCACCACGCAGTACCTGCACAGCAAAGAGGTGGTCAATATCTACAATGCGTGGGTGGACGAATACAATAGCCACCATACGTTTCAGTTGGACTACTGGCAGCCAAACGTACAGGCATACCCCACAGTATCCCCCGTCTTCATTCCCGCACATACCGTGCGTTTTGTGAGCAATGGAGGTGGTGAGTATGCCGACTTGCATGCGGTGGATAGTTCCTATATACCAGTGCCAAAGACGCCTGAGCAAGAGGGCAAGGTGTTTGCGGGTTGGTATTCTGATGCCGCTTGCACCTCGTTGTTTGTGTTCGATCGGGCGATGGTGGTGAGTGATACGACCTTGTATGCCAAGTGGTGTACTCCTATTGCGTATGACATCACGCCTTTCACCAATCCCTTTGCTACCACCTATACCATCCGTACTGCGGAGCAACTATACGGTTTTGCCGTGGCTGTCAACGGTATGGAGGGCGTGATAGATGCAATGACTTTCGAGGGAAAAACGGTAAGACTGGCGGCAGACCTTATGCTGAACGATACAGCGGATTGGGCGTATTGGGGGGACTTGACCGAGGCGGCAGCGTTTGCTCCTATCGGGCATTATGGTTCGCCGTTCAGCGGGGTGTTCGACGGACAGGGGCATACCATTCGAGGGGTGTATGCACATGGCAAGGAGTATGTAGGTTTGTTCGGTTACATTGGTGCTAAGGGTAGTGTGCGCAACCTGCATATCGCCCAATCGGTGGTACGCGGTTTAGACCAATCGGATGTTTCCATGCATGGTCATTTAGGGCTCTTGGCAGCCGTCAACGATGGCGCGGTAGCGCATTGCACGGTGCAGGGAAAGGTTTTGGGTAGCAAGTGGTTCGATGGTGCCAGTTATGTAGGTGGGCTGATAGGGAGTTCGAAAGGCAAGGTGTCCTGCTGTGGTGCCGATGTATATGTGAGAGGATTTTACAATGTAGGGGGACTGATAGGCGAGAACACAGGGCGAGATACCATCTCGTGTTGCTACGCCAAAGGGCTTGTAGAAGGCAAGTCGCCAGGTGGATTGGTAGGCAATGCAGCGACCGTAAAGAATTGCTATTCTTTGGCAGAGGTCTATGGGCAAACCAATGCTGCGGGTCTGCTGATGGGTGACCCTACAATGGCGAACGCATACTGTGCCAATGCCGTATGGGTGAACCATCGTCTCCTTGACGGAGCAGTCAGTATCGGGACAAGAAGCAAATTAACCAATGTCTATTATCTTTCGCATGATGCCCCTCGTGAGAATACGTATTGCGGCACGGCGCTGACGGCTTTGCAGATGCACACACGCACTGCTTTTGCAGGCTTCGATTTTGAGCAGATTTGGGGACGCAAGGATACAATCAACGCGGGCTTCCCTTATCTGCGCTGGGAGTACGATGCGTATATCCCCGATGACCCCGATGTGGAATATGTCCCGGTGACAGGTATCACCATCGAGAATGCACCCAAGGAGATGCTTATCCATACCACCCATCGTTTGCAGGCACAGGTGCTGCCTGCCGATGCAACCAATCAGAATGTGCTTTGGGAGAGCCTGTCAACGGACATTGCGACGGTGGACGAGACGGGACTTGTCCGTGCCATAGCCAAGGGTAGGGCAGTCCTCACTGCCAAGACACAAGAAGGCTTGAAGACGGCAAACTGTACCATCGATGTGATTACCCCGCAGATTGTCCTCAGCGGCAGTTCAGCGTATAGAACGATAGTCCGTGGTGAAACGTTGTCGCTGACAGCCACGTTCCGTCCCGACAGTATCGCAAAGGACATCGTATGGGTCAGCACCGAGCCTACGGTGGCTTCGGTGGACAAGGGTTTGGTAACGGCGTTGTCTGTGGGTAAAACCGAAATATATGCAGAGACCACCGACGGGACGATACGTTCGGCAAGCATCAGACTGACGGTTGTGTGGAATGCCGTTACGGGGGTCAGCATCTCGGGGGTCAGCAGTCTTGCTGTGGGCGAAAGTGCTACTCTTGCTGCGGTGTTCTCTCCAACGAATGCCTCCAATAGGCACGTGTCCTGGAGGACTTCCAATGAGGCAGTCCTGAGCGTGAGTGATGCAGGAGTGGTTACAGGAAATGCCGTAGGAACGGCTACCGTCTCTGTTCTCACGGATGACGGAGGCTATACGGCTACCCATACCATTGAGGTAGTCTCTGTACCAGCCACAGGCATACGGTTTACAGACTATGCGCCTACCTTGAAGGTGGGGGAGACCTATCCAATGCAGGTAGAGGTATTGCCTGCCAATGCCACCGACAAGCGGGTCGTTTGGGAGTCCTCCAATAGCAGCGTGCTACGAGTGGATGAGACAGGTTTGCTCACGGCACTTGGCGAGGGACGGCGAATTACCATCACGGCAACCACGGTGGACGGTGGCTATACGGCATCGCAGACCGTGCGTGTAAGCGGCTACCTCAGTCTGGAAGATTTCGCATTGGATTACACCGAACTGACTATGACGAAAGGCGAGATGCAGACACTCACACCAGTATGCACGCCTGCGGGACTTGCTGAATTGGTAGAGGTCGTATGGGAGAGTAGCGATGCCACGGTGGCAAGCGTGGCAGACGGTATAGTCTTTGCACAGGATACAGGAACGGTGCAAATCACAGCCACGGCAACCTACGGTGATAATACCTTGACCGCGTCTTGCCAGATTCACGTGCTGCTGCCCGCAGAGAAAGAATGCATACAGGTGCGCCTTTTGGCGTCAAGTGCAGCCGCTTGGGAAAAGGTGTACCTCTATGCGTGGATAGACGGTGTTGAATTGGCAGGTGTCCCATGGACGGTCTACCCAGGCGTGTTGGTAGAGAAAGATGTGGACGGTTGGTATGCCTATACGTTTGATAAAGACATATCTGAGGTGAACTTGATGTGGAATAACGGTGCAGGAGACCAGACAGAAGAGATATACGGGGTACGCATGAGCACATGCTACGAACTCACAGCAGAGTGTGGCACCGCCATCCCTGTCCGTGTGACGGAATGCGACCAACCGACAGCAATAGAAACGAACCAAGTTATATCGCCAATGGCTCGTAAAGTGGTAATGGATAATATGCTGTATATTATTCTTCCTGATGGTATGGTATACAATGCCACTGGACAGCCAGTGCATATAGTCTTGCCATAGTCTCGCTATAGTCTTGCAGAGTTTGCTCCATCCGCCTGATAAGTCTTCATTATCAGGCGGATGAGTTATATTCGTTGTCTTTCTATGGCATCTTCGCCCCGCTTATGTTTCTTTCGGAAAAAAATCTCTCTAACGTCAAAGCACTATCCGCCTGTTAGCGAGAGTGTTTGCCCGTACTATGTACCTACCTGATGGACAATGGTTACCATGCCTGTGTGGAACCCATTATTCCCTCTCTTATGGCAAAGCGGACTCCTTTTTCTATTGGGGGTAAGGACGTAAGTTTCGTAGAGAATATGCGGCACACCCGTATCAAGCGGTGCGTGTGTCTGCATTAGCCAAAATAGCCACAACTAAAATCCAAAATAGCATTAATAAAAAACGGACAGCATTTCTGCAATCCGTTCCTTTGTGTCCCCCGAGAGGCTCGAACTCTCGACCCACTGATTAAGAGTCAGTTGCTCTACCAACTGAGCTAGGGAGACATACTCATACGCACTCTTTTCTCAAAAGCGGTTGCAAAGGTACTGCTTTTTTTTGATATGACCAAATTTTATGGCGAAAAAAATACAATATGGGTGTTTTTTAGCATTATTTATAGAGTCCAATAACAAATGCAAATTTAGTGAAGATTTTTGAAATAGACA
>X363_Desmarests_Spiny_Pocket_Mouse__coassemble_567_pt1 | contig 21307 bp, 12 predicted proteins | sample X363_Desmarests_Spiny_Pocket_Mouse__metabat2_low_PE_030 | metagenome-assembled genome bin X363_Desmarests_Spiny_Pocket_Mouse
TACAACACGGAGGCGTCTTTCTCGTTTGACCAGCAGAACCTGAAATTAGCCTACTATGGCGAAGAGGACGATATCATCCCGAGCATCGAGGCGGGCAACGTGACGATGGATCTGAACTCTGGCCTCATTCCCGGCAGTCAGGCACTGTTCGGCGTGAAGACCAACCTGCAGTTCGGGAAACTGAAAGTGCAGGCCCTGATAAGCCAGCAGAACTCCGAGAGCCAGTCGGTGAGCAGCAAAGGCGGCGCACAGATGACGAGTTTCGAACTGTCGGGCGATGCCTACGACGAGAACCGACATTTCTTCCTCGGCTATTTCTTCCGCGACCAGTTCGAGCAATCGATGGCGTCCGTGCCCTACATCGCCAGCGGCGTGACAATCACAAAAGTGGAGGTATGGGTAACCAACAAGAAAGGCGACTACAACGAAGCACGCAACGTGGTGGCGTTTGCAGACTTGGGCGAATCGATGCCCCATATGCTCAACAGCCATTGGAGCAGCACCATGCAGATACAGCCCGACAACAAGACAAACGGGCTATACAACGAGGTGCGCGCCATAGGCGGCATACGCGACATACAGCAAGTGAGCCAGGTGCTGCAAGGCTACAACGACATGGACGGCGGCGAGGACTTCGAGAAAGTGGAGTCGGCACGCCGCTTGTCGTCTAACGAATATACCCTCAACACCGCACTGGGTTTCATCTCCCTACGACAAGCCCTCAACCAAGACGAGGTACTGGCGGTGGCATACGAATACACCTACGGTGGACAGGTATATCAAGTGGGTGAGTTCTCGACCGATGGCAGCGAGGAGTTGCGCGCGCCGAACACCCTGCTGCTGAAACTGCTGAAAAGCACCGCCAACGCCCCAGGAAAGAAAGGCGCAGGCACATGGGACCTGATGATGAAGAACATCTATGCCTTGGGCGCAAGCAGCATCGCACAAGAGAAATTCGAACTGTACATACAGTACCGCAACGACTCGGTAGGCACGGAGATGCAGTATCTGACGGAAGGGGCTATCAAAGGCAAGCAGTTGCTGCGCGTGATGAACCTCGACCGCCTGGACAGCAAGAACAACCCGCATCCGGATGGCAAGTTCGACTTTGTGGAAGGACTGACGATATACGCAAGCAACGGACGTATCATATTCCCGATGCTGGAACCTTTCGGCAGTTACCTCAAACAAGCCATCGGCAATGATGCCATCGCCGAGAAATACATATTCCAAGAACTGTACGACTCGACCCTGGTGGTGGCACAGGAGATGACGGAGAAGAACAAGTTTTACCTCACAGGTAAGTACAAAGGTACCAGCGGCAGCGAGATACGACTCAACGCGATGAACATCCCCCGCGGTAGCGTGACGGTGACAGCAGGCGGAGCGACCCTGATAGAGAACGTGGATTACACCGTGGACTACACGATGGGGACAGTAACCATCCTCAACCAGTCGATATTGGAATCGGGGACGAACGTGGATGTCAAACTGGAGAACCAATCGACCTTCTCCCTACAACGCAAATCACTATTCGGGGCGCATATAGAGTACGAGTTTACCCCAGAACTCGTCATTGGCGGTACCATCATGCACCTGCGGGAGCGTCCGCTGACCACCAAGGTGAACACAGGCAGCGAGCCGCTGGCGAACACGATATGGGGCGTGAACGGCAGTTGGAAGACCGACATGCAGTGGCTTACCAACGCGATAGACAAGATACCTTGGATTAGCGCGACCGCCCCCTCGTCCTTCCAAATCAACGCCGAATTTGCGCATCTCATACCAGGACACACCAAGGATGTAGGCTCGGTGGGAACGGCGTATATCGATGATTTTGAGTCCACGACCACCAATATCGATGTGCATTATCCGTCCTACTGGTTTCTGGCTTCCACACCCGCCGTATTTGACGAGTCGAAATACTCGAACGACATACAGTACGGCAAGAACCGTGCCCTTTTGGCATGGTACACCGTGGACCCGATATTCGGGCATCCACAGACCAACACCCCACAGCACATGCGCAACGATGCAGAAGCCATGTCCGACCACCGCACCCGTATCGTATATGAGCAGGAGATATACCCAAACAAGGAGCAAGTGGCAAGCGCGGACGCGAAACTGAGCGTGCTGAACCTCAGTTTCTACCCCGAAGAGCGTGGCCCGTACAATATCGTGGCAAGCGAGATAAACGCAGAGGGCAAGTTGAGCAACCCCAAGCAACGCTGGGGCGGTATGATGCGCAAACTCGACAACACCGACTTTGAGAAAGCCAATATCGAATACATCGAGTTCTGGATGATGGACCCCGCACTGACCAACCCCGATGGTTACGAAGGAGAACTGTACATCAACCTCGGCGACATATCCGAAGATATCCTGCGCGACGGCAAGAAGTCCTTTGAGCATGGGTTACCCATATCCGATACCGATATGGGACGCACCGACTCCACCATGTGGGGACGCGTACCCCGCACTACCTCTACCGTGACGGCATTCTCCAACGAAGCAGGTGCAAGACGCAAGCAGGACGTGGGCTTGAACGGTCTGAGCACCGCAGACGAGTATCTATTCACCTACAACGGACAGCGACCTTACAACGACTATGTAGAGACGCTGCGCAACACCGTAAGCGCAGCCGTATTGGCAGAATGGGCAGCCGACCCATTCTCGCCCCTGAACGACCCCGCGGGCGACAACTTCCACTACTACCGCGGCTCGGATTACGACGAACAGGAGATGCCTGTACTGGCACGCTACAAGCATTACAATGGCACGGAAGGGAACTCACCTGCCACCGAAGACCAGACCGAGACATACGGTACGGCATCCACCTTGCAGCCCGATGTAGAAGACATCAACAAAGACAACACCCTGAACGAATACGAGAAATACTTCCAATACAAGGTACTGCTCCGACCTGACATGATGGAGGTAGGGCGGCAGCATATCACCGAAAAGAAAGTAGCCAAAGTGACCCTGCGGAACGGCGAGACACAAGATGTAACCTGGTATCAGTTCAAAATTCCGCTCCGCGGCGACAGCGCAACCGTGCAGACCGTAGGGTCTATACGCAACTTCAAGTCGATACGGTTCATGCGTATATACCTCACAGGCTGCTCACACGAGACACACCTACGCCTGGCAACGATGGACTTGGTGCGTGGCGAATGGCGCAACTACACCAAAGACCTCTATCCGATGGGCACTGTGGTGAACACGAGCGCGCAGTTGGACGTGCAGGCCGTGAACATAGAAGAAAACTCCAGCCGTACCCCCGTCAACTACGTGCTTCCTCCTGGTGTAAGCCGCCAGACAGACCCAGGACAAGCCGCACTGATTCCGCTCAACGAGCAGGCGATGGTACTACGCGTGCAGCACCTAAGCCCAAAGGATGCGCGCGCCGTCTATAAGAACACAGGCTACGACATGCGCAACTACAAGCGCTTGCAGATGTTCGTACATGCCGAGCAGATGGCACAAGACCCAGACCTGCAAGACGGCGATCTGTCCTGTTTCATCCGATTGGGTACGGACTTGAAAAACAACTACTACGAGTACGAAATTCCCCTCGTACTCACTCCTGCGGGGCTATACAGCGACAACAACGACGCCGACAGGCTCTCCGTATGGCCTGTGGCGAACATGTTCGACTTTCCGTTCACCGTGCTGACCGATGCCAAGACCGCACGCAACAAAGCCCGCCGCGCAGGCAATACGGAGGTAGGTACGACCATTCCATACGTCATCTACGATGATGACAATGGGAAACCCCAGAACAAAATCACAGTGCTCGGCAACCCGACTTTGGAAGACGTGTCCAGCATCATGATCGGTATCCGCAACACAGGCTCGCACGAGGTGACAGGCGAGGTATGGGTGAACGAACTGCGCCTGAGCGAATTTAACGAGCAAGGTGGCGTGGCAGCGATGGCGAACGCATCGTTAGCCGTGAGCGACATCGCCCAAGTGAACGTAGCAGGACGACTGGAAACGGCAGGCTATGGCTCTATCGAGAGCAATGTGCTTGACCGCAATATGGACAATATCTATCAACTGTCGGTATCCGCCGCCTTGGAAGCAGGACGACTGTTCCCAGAGCCTGCCAAGATACAGATGCCGCTATACGTATCGTACAGCAACGAGACGCTATCGCCCGACTACGACCCGTTGGACACCGACATCAAACTCAAAGAGACCCTTGACACCTACGAGGACAAAGCGGAACGCGACTCGGTGAAACGCATGTCGAACAGTGTGCAGGAAAGCACCTCGTTCTCGGTGGCGAACATGAAAGTGAACATCAAGTCGAAGAAACGGGATATGTTCTACGACCCTGCCAACTTCTCCATCTCCGCCTCCTACAACAAGCAGGAAGAGCATACCCCTGAAATGGAACGCAACGTGACGACCGACCACAAAGGCTCGTTCAACTACGCATACAACTTCAATCCGCAACCCTGGGAACCGTTCAAGAAAGTAGCAAAAGTGCAGAAAATACGTTTCCTCAAAGAGATGAATTTCTATTACTTGCCACAGTACTGGGCTTTCAGCACCAATATGCACCGCACATTCAGCCACATGAAGATGCGCGACCTGACCGCCACGGCGGGAAGCGATATGGATCTGACCTACTCCAAAGACTTCACATGGGATCGCAACTTCGACTTCAAATACGACCTGACAAAGAACATCAAATTCTCCTTCCAGTCGGCACACAACGCGACCATAGACGAAGGTTTCTATACACCAGAGATTATACGCGACTACGCCTTCACCAACGACTACTACGAGGCTTGGAAAGATACCATTCAACGTTCCTTAGCAAAATGGGGAACGCCCTACACCTATCAGCAGGTGTTCACTATGTCGTGGAACGTACCATTCAACCGCATACCCTACTTGGAGGCACTGAGTGCGAACGCATCCTACAACGGCACATACAACTGGGCACGCACCGCACAATCTACGTCCGTTACGACTGACCTCGGCAACACGATTTCGTCGCTACAATCATGGCAAGTGGATGGCGGTATCAACTTCGAGACCCTATACGGCAAGTCGAAATACTGGAAACAGATGACCCAACGCTACGGACGCGGCACGAACTCACGACGCACATTCAAACCCAAGACATACACCGAAACCGTTCGGGCGGAGAAAGGGAAACGCATAGAGATTACCCACCGACTCAACTCGGAGAACTTGGACGTCATCGCCACCGACTCGACAGGCAAGCGCATACCCATCACATTCCGCGCAAGCGGCAACACCAAAGTGGCGATCACCCCCAAAGCGGACTGCGAAGCACTGACCCTGTCCATTACTACCAAAGATCCCAATAAGCGCACGCCTGCGCAGGTGGCAGGAGATATGTTTGCCTATATAGGCACGATGCTACGCCGCGTGCAGGTGACCTATCGTGAGACCAACTCTATGACCGTTCCTGGCTTTGCACCGCAAGCCACATTCATGGGCAACCAACGCATGGATGATTTCTACGCACCTGGTTTCGACTTTACTTTCGGCTTTATCCCGAACAACTTTGTGGAGCAAGCCAAAGAACGCGGGTGGCTGTCGGGCGACACTACCGTAGTGCAACCTGCTACGCGCGCACATACCTCCGACTTCGACATCAAAATCAACTTGGAGCCACTGCCAGGCCTGAAAATCCAGTTGAACGGCAAGCGGTACTATGCACAATCGACCTCTATCATCTACTCCTACGAGCAGTTGCAAGAGAATATGACGGGGTCGTTCAACATCACGCAGGTGGCCATAGGAACGGCATTCTCCAAGATTGGTTCACAGGAGGAGAACTTCAACAACGCCACCTACAACCAGTTTGTGCAGAACTTGGATGTGTTGCAGGCACGTGTGCAAAGCCAATACGACGGTGTGCTCTACCCCACAACGGGCTTTCTGAAAGGGATGCTCCCTGGCGGACAGGCGTATGACAAGAAGAACGGTGCTGTCAACAAAAACTCGGCAGATGTGTTAGTCCCTGCTTTCCTCGCCGCCTACACGGGACGTGATGCGGGTCGTGTCAGCCTGAATCCCATCCTCTCCATCCTCTCCATACTGCCTAACTGGTCGGTAACATTCGATGGATTGGGGAAACTGCCGTGGATGCGCGACAATTTCCGTTCCATCACCTTTACGCATGCCTACACCTGTAAGTATGCCATCGGCTCGTTCGGCTCGTACTCCACATGGGTGCCACTGGACGGGCAAGGCAGCAACAAGCAAATCGGTTTCGTGCGAGACGTAACAACCGACATGCCCATTCCCTCGTCGGCATACGACATCAGCAATGTGTCTATCACCGAGTCGTTCTCGCCACTGATCGGACTGAACATGACGATGAAGAACTCGCTCTCGTGCAAGTTCGAATACCGCAAGCAGCGCAACTTAGCCCTCAACGTGACAAGCGTGCAACTGACCGAAGGGCATTCGGACGAGTATGTAGTGGGGGCTGGCTATACTATAAAAAATCTCAACTTCATCACCAAGAAAAGAGGCGGTGGACAGAAGAAAGTGAGCAACGACCTGAAACTGAACGTCGATGTGTCGTACAAGGATATAAAGACCCTGCTACGCAAGGTAGAGGAAGGACTCACGCAGGCATCCAGCGGCAACAAGGTATTCGCCTTGAAGATCAGTGCAGACTACGTGCTATCGCAGAAAATCAACCTGCAACTCTTCTACGACCACCAATCGACCATACCCCTTATCTCTACCTCGTATCCTATCAAGGCGGACAACGTGGGTATCAACATCAAACTAATGCTGACCCGATAGACGATGTTCAGAGTGGGTGTCATAGGACCAGAGGCAACGGGAAAGAGCAGTCTAAGCCAGTATCTTGCCAAACGGTATGGCGCACTGTGCATCCCCGAGTATGCACGCGACTACGTGGCGAACCTTGGTCGTGCCTATACCTACGAGGATATTTGCATTATTGCCCGCAAGCAGATAGAACAACTCAGCCATCCGCTCGCTTTCGCCCAGCAAGTTCTTACGACCGATGTGGTGTTCTACGATACCGAGTTGATTATTACCAAGGTGTGGTTTGATGTCGTATATCACAGTGTTCCGCAGTGGCTCACCGAAGCCTTGCTGCGCTATCCTATGGACTGCTATCTGCTCACCTACCCCGACCTGCCGTGGACACCCGACCCTACCCGTGAAAACGGTAGCGACGAGGTGCGACAGCAACTCTTTCTACGCTACGAACAGGAAATCCAGGCATTGGATATTCCGTACTATATCATCAAACATTAAAGGTATATGCTACCCATCAAATAGGACACACCTGCACACACGCATTAAAACCATTCACTGAAATGAAAAGAAATACACTTTGGGGCGTTCTCTTTATTGCCCTGCTTTCGGGCATAGCATGGCTCATTGCCGAGATACCCGCCGTGAAAGCCCTCTCGTTCTCCTCGCTCATCGTGGGTATCCTGCTTGGTATGATTTACGCCAATCTGCCCGAGAAAGCACACGTACCTGCCTCGTGGGGCGCAGGTATGAAGATATGTTCCAAAACGCTTTTGCGCACGGGTATCGTACTCTATGGTTTCCGTCTGACGTTTCAAGACATCGTAGCCGTGGGATTGCCTGCGGTGGTGATAGATATTATCGTGGTGACTGTGACGATATTTTTGGGTATCTGGTTAGGTAGGTTGCTGCATATAGACCGCGACACCACCTTGCTTACCGCTACGGGTAGTGCCATCTGCGGGGCGGCTGCCGTGCTTGGTGCAGAAGCCGTTATCAAACCTGAGAGCCACAAGACGGCTGTTGCCGTCTCTACGGTGGTTATCTTCGGCACGCTGGCGATGTTTCTATATCCCATTGCTTACCGCGCAGGCTGGATAGTGGGCTTGGACGAACACCAGATGGGTATCTACACAGGTGCAACACTCCACGAAGTGGCGCACGTGGTGGGGGCTGGTAATGCTATGGCATCGGACACCATAGCGGCTACGGCACTGATTGTGAAGATGGTACGCGTGATTATGCTGGTATTTGTACTGCTCGTCATGTCATGGGCTCTCAGCCACAAAAACACAAGCAAAGGCAGCAAGCAGGCTTCTAAAATCACCATTCCATGGTTTGCTTTTCTCTTCCTGCTGATGATTGGCGTGAATAGCCTAATGGTAGCCTACCTGCCTGCGGGCTTTATGCTACCGTTCAGCAAAACGATGAATATCCTCTCCACTTTCCTGCTCACCATGGCAATGACCGCCCTTGGTGCGGATACCTCATTCAAGAAATTCAAACAGGCAGGTGCAAAACCTTTTGCACTGGCAGCCATACTATGGGTATGGCTGATGGTGGGCGGCTATCTGATGGCACGTTTCTTGGTGCCGCTGTTCTGACGATGCGCTGAAATACACGAATTTCACACGGCGCGTATGATGGAATGGGTACGACGTTCGGGTGGTGAAAAAACATACAGGCACGGGGGATAGCCACATAGTTGTCGGCTACTTCTCTGCTACTTGTCGGCTATATGACCCGTAGATGACCCGTAAGGACAACTGACAAATGCCGTGGAACAATGGCTACCTGACCGCTACCTGACCGCTACCTGACCGCTCGTGGAACAATAGACAACCTTATAGGTACTCGGGAGGACAACGAGGCTACCTAATGGGGATGATTAGGTAGCCTCAGTTGGATTATCCGTATTGGCGCGCCTTTACGAGTAGAAAGGGAGTGTGTTTTAGGGGTACTCAATTATGCACATAACAGCGTATGCAGCAAGTATTGCTGCCTGATACGCTAATATAGCCTAAATTGGTAGTATTCGAATTAGAATAGGGAGGTTTGCAAGGGATTGTCAGCAAGGGGTTTCTTGCGCTTCTTCGAGGGCTTGGAAGGGGGAGTAGGCACGGAAGAAGCCTGAGAAATGGGTTCCGCTGAGGTAGGAGCAGGCGGCGTGGAGGGGTCGTTATGGGTTCGTTCTATGGATTGCGGTGGGTTGCATGGCTCTATGTGAACTTGTGCCGTGCGGGTCTGCTCGATGAGGGTGCGGGTAGGAGCAGCGCAGTTCTTCGAGACCCAGTCCAAATAGGATGGCTCGGAGGACTGGACTTGCGAGAGCGTTTTGCCTTTGTGTTTGCCTTGTGCGAAGACCAGTTCGACTGCACCTGACGGCCGCTGCACAGGACAGAGAAAACCGTCCAAAGACACGAAATCGAACTCGGGGCGGGCAAACTCCTCCGCCGACTGCGCCGTCTGCTGCTGGGCGCGGAACACCGCTATCGTAGCGCGCACATCTGCCAAGGCATTGTGCGCATCCTCAAAGTCCTTGCCATAGTAGCGACGATAGACATCACCAAGACGACGCGAGGTGCGTGTCGCCTCGATAAGGTACGCATCGTAGAAACGGAGGGCTTCAAAATCGAACGACAGACCCTCACGCATAAAGTTGTAGTACAGAATACGCACATCAAAGGCGTTACCATTATAAGAGAGCATATCGCAGCCGCTGACGAACGCCACAAAATCGGCATAGACATCACGCAATAGCACGCCTGCGGTTTCCAATTTCTCGCGTGTGATATGATGGACTGCCTGCGCCTCAGGTGCAATGGTGTATGCCCCCGAAGGACGGATATACCAATCACGCGTGTCCACCTCCTCGAAGGTTTGCGCATCCACTTTAACCAACGACAACTGAATCACCCAATCACGCTGGACATCCAGGCCCGTGGTCTCGGTATCGAAACAAACAAGATAGGGTTTCATTGTATGCAGCTCTTCGTTATCTATCATATTCTCTGTTTTACTTGTTTTGTCTGTTACTCCACATACAAGACCAGACCTTTCAGGTACTCCCCCTCGGGGTGGTAGATATTGATGGGGTGGTCTTGCGGCTGGTGCAACTGATGCAGGATACGCACCTTGCGTCCCACCTGTGCAGCAGCCGAAAAGACTGCCAAGCGGAACATCTCCTTGTCTATGGCTTGCGAGCAGGAGAAGGTGAACAGTATGCCGCCTGGGCGTATCTGTTCTATCGCTTTGGCATTGATACGCTGGTATCCCCGCAGGGCGTTCTTGATGGCGTCTCGGTGCTTGGCAAAGGCAGGCGGGTCGAGAATGATAAGGTCATACGGATAATCGCCGTGGCGTTCGCGAGCGACCTTACACTGTTTGTCCAGGAAAGCAAACGCCTCCTCAGCATAAGCATGGTGGCAGGTGCAATGCGGGAAGTTGCGCGCCACATTGGCATTCACCAGTTCAATCGCTTTCTCCGACACGTCCACCGAGTCCACCGACCGCGCACCGCCCCGCAGGGCATAAAGCGAGAAGCCCCCCGTGTAACAGAACATATTGAGTACGTCCTTGCCCTTGGCATACCGTTCCACCAAGGCGCGGTTCTCACGCTGGTCGATGAAGAAACCCGTTTTCTGTCCGCGCAGCCAATCGATACGAAATGCCAAGCCGTTCTCCACTGCCCAGCAGGCTTCGTCCGTACCCTCACCTATCAGATAGCCTGTCTTGCTGCCCGTGACCGGGGCTTTGAAAGGTAGCGTGTCGTCCGACTTATAGTACACCTTCTGCACTTGTAGAACCACTTCCACTATGGCTTGTGCGATGTCCTGCCGATACAGGTGCATGCCCACCGAGTGTGCCTGCACAACCGCCGTATCGGCATACACATCCACCACCAAGCCTGGCAGGAAATCACCCTCGCCATGCACCAAACGAAAAGTATTAGTAAGCGTATCATCCGTAGTATGCAAGCGCACTATGCCTAAGGTCTCGCGCAGGCGGTACGCAGCAGCAATACGCGTGCGCCAGAAATCCGACGGTAGCACCGCCTCACCAAACAGCAACATACGCACTGCGATACTGCCGACTTGGTAGTGTCCTACGCCCAAGGTCTCGCCCTGCGCACTCTCTACACGCACGACTTCTCCCTCCTGCGGCTGTTCGTGGGGATAAGCGTTATCCAACACGATTTTGGCTATCGCTCCCGAGAACACCCATGGGTGCATACGTTTGAGCGACTCTTCTTTCTTGGGTTTGAGTATAATCGTATTCATAACTCGTCTCGTATTATTCCACCCCGCGGGTAAGGTCATGGTAAGCGTGCAGAGACAGGTTGTCGCTCACATACTTGATGGCGCGCAGATGCACAAAGCCCATGCCCGCGATAAATGCCAGTTCCATATCAAACACACAGTCGTGGTAGTCGGACTGCAAAACGAAATCCGTATTCGTGTAGCAGCGTGCTTGCAGCACGTCCTCGTGCGTTCCCCATGTTTCGAGCCGCATTTCTGGCTCGGGATAGGTAACATTGGGGTGGTTCAAGCACACGTCCGTGACCTCCACGAGCGTACCAATCTCAAAGTTCGCACTGCCCGCATAACCCACATTCAGCAGGTGCGCATCACGTGGAATGTCGCGCAACGCACGCAACACATTGAGCGCGCCCACGCCCGTTATCAATACCTCGTAGTTCGCCAACTCGTCTGCAAGCCCCAACTGCTCTCCCACTTTGGCAATCAACGCGCGCTCTCCTTCCTCGGCTATCACTATATATCTTTTCATATTGTCTTTTGTATTAGCGTGCAAAATTACATAAAAAATTACGGAAATGCAAGTTTTTCGGGTTAATTCACTTTTTTTCTCCGTTTTATTTGCACATGTCAAAAAAAAGCCGTACCTTTGCATCCGCTTTTTAGAAGTTATGGTCGGTTGCCCGAGTGGTTAGGGACCGGTCTGCAAAACCGGGGACAGCGGTTCGAATCTGCTACCGACCTCCAAGGAACCGCCCAGCAGGCGGTTTCTTTTTTGCTTATAATCACAACAACTATGGCGAACGACCTATTAGACGACCTCACACAACAGGACTATAAATACGGCTTTACCACCGATGTCGAGACCGATATTCTGGCGCACGGGCTCAACGAAGATGTCATCCGCACCATCTCTGCCAAGAAAGGCGAACCCGAGTGGATGCTGGATTTTCGGCTCAAAGCCTATCGCAAGTGGTGCACGATGAAAGTACCCACATGGGCGCACCTCGATATTCCCGAGATTGATTTTCAAGCCATCTCCTACTATGCAGCCCCCAAAGCGCATACCACAGAGGAGAAGAAGGAGATTGACCCCGAGATAATGAAAACCTTCGACAAGTTGGGCATCCCCTTGGAGGAACGGGAAGCCTTGGCAGGCAATATGGCGATAGATGCCGTGATGGACTCCGTGTCCGTGAAGACGACCTTTCGCGAGACGCTTGCCGAGAAGGGTATTATATTCTGTTCCATCTCCGAGGCCACACGCGAGTACCCCGATTTGGTACGCGAGCACTTAGGTTCGGTCGTCCCCTACTCCGACAATTTCTACGCTGCGCTCAATTCCGCCGTGTTCTCGGACGGCTCGTTTGTCTATGTGCCCAAAGGCGTGCGCTGTCCGATGGAACTGAGTACCTATTTCCGCATCAACGCCAGCAACACGGGGCAGTTTGAACGCACCCTACTGATAGCCGACGAGGGGGCGTACCTCAGTTATTTGGAAGGCTGCACCGCGCCGATGCGCGATGAGAACCAGTTGCATGCCGCGATTGTAGAAATCGTGGTGCGCAAGAACGCAGAGGTGAAGTACTCCACCGTGCAGAACTGGTACCCAGGCGACAAGGACGGCAAGGGCGGTATCTACAACTTCGTGACCAAACGCGGTATCACCTACGAGAATGCCCGCCTGAGTTGGACGCAGGTGGAGACAGGCTCTGCTATCACGTGGAAATACCCGAGTTGCATCCTGCGGGGCGACAACTCCTCCGCCGAGTTCTATTCCGTGGCTGTTACCAACAACTACCAGCAGGCGGACACAGGTACAAAGATGATACACCTCGGCAAGAACACCCGCTCGCGGATTATCAGCAAGGGTATCAGCGCGGGACACAGCCAAAACTCATACCGCGGTCTCGTGAAGGTGGCAGCCAACGCCAGCAACGCACGCAATTACAGCCAATGCGATTCGCTGCTTTTGGGCGACAAATGCGGGGCACACACTTTCCCCGATATGCAGGTAGCCAACCCCACTGCCACTATTGAGCATGAGGCCACCACCAGCAAAATCAACGAAGACCAACTGTTCTACTGCCGCCAGCGCGGCATTGGGATAGAGGATGCCGTGGGGTTGATTGTGAACGGCTACGCCAAGGAGGTCATGGACAAACTGCCGATGGAGTTCGCTGTGGAGGCGCAGAAACTGCTGCAAGTATCCCTTGAAGGCACAGTGGGATAAAGGCCACCGTGATGCACACGGCATAATACTACACATAGGGGAAACTATCCCCAAAAAATAGCAAATAACGCCTCCAAGAACACCCTATTTGACATAAAAGTGCATTTTTTTTGCAAATAATTTGCATATATCAAAAAAAAGCAGTACTTTTGCAAACGATTTCCGAAGTAGCCTCCACAAAGTCGCTGATAGGAGGACTGGCAAAATGGTTTGGAAGAGAGTAGAATACTTACTGGGAGACTGTTTTGTTGAGTGAGTGCTGATGATGAGTGGGTTTTGTGAATAGGCGAGGTCGGAGATATAGCGGCGCGGAGTAGAGCAGTGGTAGCTCGTCAGGCTCATAACCTGAAGGCCGGTGGTTCGATCCCATCCTCCGCAACAGATTATAAAACAAGAGGGTCGTTGTTATGTGCATAGCAACGACCCTCTTGTTTGTATATCCGCATTGAGATGTACTATCATTAGTATCAACTCATCTTGCCAACCTTTGCACCCGCTCTACACGCAACACCTCGTCGCATACGCGGAACGTAACGCGCAGTGTGGCGAATTCTACGTTGTATTCCTTATTAGAGTCATGCTGATAGGCAGGGCGTGGGTCTTGCTCCAAGATTTCGTGCAATGTCTGTTTCTCTTCCTCTGTGAGCAACACATCTTTCGCCCACTCCACGCGCAAGCGGTAATCTTTGGTCGCCCCTGCAAACCCATCCTGTGCCTCAGGATGCGCGTCCGAGTAAGACAAATACGGCTTAATATCATAAATCGGTGTTCCGTCTAATAAATCCGCTCCCGACACCACCAATACAAGTCCCTCCGCCGCTGTTTCTTCCACGCGCAACAAACGCACACTGCTCAATCCAAGAGGATTAGGACGATTGGGTGAACGGGTAGCAAACACCCCTACGCGGATATTTCCTCCTAAGCGCGGCGGACGAACCGTGGGCGACCATTTTCCCTGCGCCTCACTCCCTGCAAGCGTTCTCTTTGCAGAAAAGCCCCATATCAGCCATATATATGAGAAGCCTTCTATCCCTCGTAATGCTTCGCGTACACGATAATCGGGTACGAACACGATACGTGTTTCTATCTTAGACAGAGCATACGGTTGGCGGGGAATGCCGAACTTATCCACAAAATCATTGTGTGCATGGGCTATAATTTGCAATTCCAATCCTTTCATGGTGCAAAAGTACAGTTTTTCCGTTATTTATCCAATAAAAACATATATTTTCGCACTTTTTTTGAAAAATACTTGCATAGTTCAAAAAAAAGCAGTACCTTTGCACTCGCTTTTCGCCGATAACCGCTTTGGTATGGATAAGAGAAGCGACAAGGTACCTTAGCTCAGGTGGTAGAGCAATGGACTGAAAATCCATGTGTCCTTGGTTCAACTCCAAGAGGTACCACTGTTGGACTGCTTACAGGCAGTCCTTTTTTGTGTTTCTATTCTTTCTGATTGCTTTACCCTTTGCGTCATCCCCACAAAAAGTCGAAAAGACGCAGTGCTACTGCATCTATTTTTTCGTGTTGCTGCCTTTCCGCATAGTCATTCCTATGTACGGGCTCTTCTTGTGCCCCTTTGTCCATACCACAATGCAGATGTGGACACAATCCCGCATCATCAATCAACATCCCGTTTTCTTCCTGTTTCTCGTTCGGATAATACAGCCTTCCTCCCCCCCCCTCCAAGGCCTCCTCCCCATAAAAACGCAGGCTCTCATCCCCCTGAAAAGGCAGGTTCTCATCCCCTCTGTTCCCCTCAAAATACCACTCTCCCCCTTTCCTACTTCCTCCTTTTTTCCTCCCTCTTAAAAATTAACATAATTTTACATTACTACCTTCTCCGTGTCAATCGACTGTCAATTGCCTGTCAATACTGTAACATACCCGCAACATAACCGCAACATAGCCGCAACATAAGCGGAACATAAACGCAACATAAAATGGTAAAAATGCGCTCAAAAAGCAGATTTTGCGTAGAAACACACCTGCCGAATTATTAAAATAACTAAATCGAAACCTTCTTTCAAAACCGTTTTTCTTACCCCTTTTTCCATAGGATTGTCTTGTGTGCTACCCTCCCTACGGTTTCGCCTATCCCACTCATACATCCCGAATTTTGCGTGCGATTGGATGCACTTGCCCGGCAAAAACCTTATTATTATTTGCGTATTCAAAAAAAAATACGTACCTTTGCACGCTTTTTCGATACGAAGACAACTAACTAACAACATATATACCATGAAACAACGTTCACTTTCTATTCTTCTTTTGCTGTGTGCGTTTGTGTCCTTTGCAAATGCACGGACGCTGTACCTCAACCCGGGCGGCGAGCAGTTATGGGAACAGTCAGGCGCCAAATTTGCCGTATGGCATTGGGGAACCAACCAAGCAGGCGCATTCACCGCTTTTATGAGCAAAGATGCCGCATCTGGCTACTACAAAACAGACATCCCTAACGCCAGCACAATGGCCATTTTCGTACGATTCGGTAGCGCTGTAGCAACCCCTGCGTGGGACGATAACGCAATCTGGAACAAGACCGACGACCTGCCGATTGGCAGCCATAATCTCTACACCATCACAGGCTGGGGAGAAGGTATGGGGGCGATCTGCACAGGCACGTGGAGTACGTACACTTCGGGCGATAATCCTGACCCAGACCCCGATCCAGATCCAGACCCAGACCCTGTGTACGCCTCCTCTGTCCCCGCACAGTGTCCCGATGTGATACTGCAAGCATTCTATTGGGATTCGTACAAAGGTGGCAAACACGGAGACACCAAATGGACGACACTTTTAGCACAAACAGCCGAAATCAATGCGTATTTCGACCTCGTTTGGTTGCCCCCCTCTGCAAAGTCATCGGGTGGTGTGGGCTATCTCCCCGCCCAATATAGCAACCAGAACTCCGCGTGGGGGACACGTGCCGACTTGGAGAAACTGATTGCTGCGTTCCATGCGGGCAACACGCGCGTGGTGGCAGATATGGTGGTGAACCACGCTGCAAACGTATCTTCATGGTGCGATTTCTATACCAACAATTTCGGGGAGTACGGCACTTTCTCCCCCGACGCGTCGTGGATATGCCGTACAGACGAAGTGAACTCTGCCAGCGGTGCTGGCGCATGCAAGGGCAAGGCGACAGGTGCTGCCGACGACGGCTATGGCGACGAAGCCAACTATGGCGCAGCGCGCGACTGGGATCATGACAGCGAAGAGGTGCGCGAGATGTTTCGTGCCTATGCCAAGTGGATGAAGAATGAGATGCAGTACGATGGCTTCCGCTACGACTACTGCAAGGGATTTCACAACTCGCATGTGGGCGACTACAACAGTGCCGCACAAATCTATTTCTCCGTTATGGAGTACTGGGACGGCAATGCGAACACCCTGTGGAGCCGTATTTGCGATGCAGGTAAAAATACCCTGGCATTCGACTTCGCTACCAAGTACGCGGCTTTCAACAATAGCCTCGCCGCAGGCAACTATTCCGGTATGAAGGGTAGCGGTCTGCTTGGTGCGGGACACAGTCGCTATGCGGTTACCTTTGTGGATAACCACGACTCCTACCAGCGCGACAACAACGAGTTCTGCGGATTAGGCAATTCCATGTCCGCTGCCAACAAGGCAAAGACCCTGCAAGCCAACGCGTTTATTCTATCCATGCCGGGTATCCCCTGCGTGTTCTACCCCCATTGGAAAGAGTGGAAATCCGAAATCCAGCCTATGATTCTTGCCCGTAAAGCGGTAGGCGTACATTCGGAAAGTCCCGTCTCCGACGAGGGGGATGCAGGAGGCTATCGTGCCACGGTAACGGGAACGAACGGCACCCTCATCGTAGAGTTTGGCAACAAGGTATCTGCCTCCAAAGCAGGCTACACCAAAGCCGCTTCGGGTACGGGCTATGTCATCTGGACAAAGACCACACAGAGCGTTGCGCCGCAACTCGTTGTCAATCCTGGCACGTGTACCTACAAGACGCCATCGCTCAGCATCACGATGACTACCGTCGGCGGCAGCGAGAAAGCCACCATATACTACACCCTCGATGGTACAGACCCGCGTTCATCCTCCACACGCAAGACCTATACTGCCCCTATCAGCATCACAGGTACAGTGACGCTCAAAGCATACGCCGCTTCTGCCAATGCGCAGACCGACGTACAGGAGCACACCTATACATTCAAAGCCCCGCAAGGCAAGCCTATCACCGTGCGTTTCCACAAACCCGCTTCGTGGGAGAAACTGAATCTCTATGCATGGCAAGAGGGGGAAGACAAGGCCACCGAACTATTGGGCAAATGGCCGGGCACACTGCTGACACAAACGGATGCGAACGGTTACTACTACTATCAGTTCGATGAAGCAATCACCGAGGTGAACTTTATCTTCAACAACAAAACGGGCGATGTTGGTGAGCAGACCTCCGACCTATGGACGGACGAAGACGTATGCTATGGCTGGGCGGACGATGCCGAGGTGCTCTTGGAGGATTGCAGTTCTCCTTTGGCAATCGAGTCTGCCGAGACCGACACGAACGTCCCCGCGCTTGACCCCACACAGCCGATGTACAACATCTTGGGTCAGCCTGTTACCTTGGATTATCACGGCATCGTCATCCAGAACGCCCATACGTATATCCTCTAACATCAACCTATCGACATTTCATCTATAAACGGCTAATTTATTCACCTATTTTGTATGAAAAGAATATATGTATCATTATGGCTCTTTGCGTTGCTGCCTTTGTATAGCATCGCACAAGTGACCACCCAGCCTGCTGTGTTGCAGCAAGGCTACAATGGAGAGGTAACCGTTATCTTCAATCCCAACGAAGGCAACAAGGGCATGGTAGGTGCAACTGCCTGTTATGCGCATACTGGCGTGACCTACGACGGCAAGTCCTGGCAACTCGCTCCTGCTTGGCGCAGTGCGTTGGAGAAGCACAAGATGACCCAGAATGCAGATGGCAATTGGGAACTCAAAATCACGCCCAATATCCACGAGTACTATGGTGTGGAGAGCGATAAGGTCATCACCCAGCTCTGCTTTGTCTTCAACGATGGCAAGACGGGCAAGAAAGAGGGCAAGGGTGTCAACGACAAGGATATCTTCGTCAATTTGGTCGAAGCAGGGTTTGCGGCTATGTTCACCTCCACCCTACCCGAGATTTCCGCCACAGGTGATGAGGTCACTGTGGAGGTATCAGCCACCGAGGAATGCACACTGACCCTGCTCTTGAATGATAATGAGGTGAAGACCGCAACCGACACAAAAAGCCTGTCCTACACTACAACGCTCAATGCAGAAGGCGACTATGTCTTTACTTGCGTGGCTACCTACCAAGGGGAAGAGGAAATCGCTACTTGCCGCACTTGCGTGCCTGCTGCATCCACAAAACGCGACCGTCCCAATGGCATTGTGAACGGCATCTACTATGACGACAAAGACGACACCAAAGTGACGCTATGCACCTATGCCGGCAGCAAGACCGAGCCGGCTCAGAATGTGTTTATCGTGGGTGATTTCAACGATTGGACAGTGAGCGATGCGTACCAACTCTATCAAGCCACCGACAGTGCATATTTCTGGATTACCATCGACGGGCTTACCCCGCAGGAAGAATACGCTTTCCAATATATAGTTGTGCGTGCGGATGGGGAGATAAAACATCTTTCCGACCTCTATTCCGAGAAGGTGCTTCATTCCGACGACGGGTCTGAACCTCGCGCTGTGGATCCTACGCTCAAAGCGTATCCTGCCCAAGCAGATGGCGACTACTGCACCGTTATCCAAACGGGCAAGCAGCCTTACGCATGGTCGGATGCCACCCTCAACTTCAAGCGCCCCAACAAGAACAACCTGATTATCTACGAGTTGTGGATATACGACTACACCCCCGCCCGTAGCATCCCTGCCCTGATGGAGCGCCTGGATTACATACAATCGCTCGGCGTGAATGCCATCGAACTGATGCCTGTCAGCGAGTTTGACGGCAACTACAACTGGGGCTATTCCCCCAACCACTATTTTGCGTTGGACAAGGCGTATGGTACGCCCGATATGCTCAAAGCCTTTATCGACGAATGCCACAAGCGCGGCATGGCGGTTATCTTGGATATGGTGTTCAACCATGCCACGGGTCTGAACCCTATGAACAAACTCTATCCCTACGGCACGGATCTCAAAGAGAACCCATGGTTCAACGTCACCGCGCCGCATAGCGGCAACGTGTATGAGGACTGGAACCACGACTTTGCTCCTGCGCATACGATGTTCACCCGCGTGCTGCAATACTGGCTCCGAGAGTATAAGATTGACGGCTACCGTATGGATTTAAGCCACGGTCTTTGTGGTACGACGCGCAATGCCGTAAGCAATATCAAGGACTACTACCACAATGGTGTGAAAGCCGTGTCGGAAGATGCCTATTTCATCCTCGAACACTGGGGCAGCAATATGGGGTCGGAGCGTCCCGAACTCATCAAGGAAGGTATGCTCTGCTGGGACAATACCAGCAATGCCTATTGCCAGACCGCTATGGGCTGGCTCAAAGAGGGCGACTCCTTTGCCAACGCCAACCGAGACGGCTATGTCAGTTATTGCGAGAGCCACGATGAGGAGCGTATGCAATACAAGTGCAAGATGTATGGCAACGGGGCTATCAAGACCGACGAGAGCACACGCCTCAACCGCATAGCCGAAAACGTTGTCTTCAACGTACTGCTCAATGGTTCCCATATGATTTGGCAGTATGAGGAAATCGGCTACGATTTCTCTATCAACAGTAGTGACGAGAAGCCCAACGGCACTGACACGAAGGATCGTTGCTCCAAGAAACCTCGCCCCGAGAATCGTGGCTATTTTGTGAACACAATGCGTATGGCACAGTATGCCAAGATTGCACAGGCATGCCAACTGCGCACGCGCATTATGCCCGAAGTGTTTGCAGGCAATCCTACGGCAGCCACTCTCGGCAGCGGCAAGGCGGTACGCACCATACAGTGGGGAGATGATGTGTTTGTAGTGGCTAACTTTCACCCTACCTCTTCCCAAGAGGCTACCTTGCCCGCAGGCAACTGGTGCGACTACTATGCTGGCGGAACGGCTGTAAACGGCGAGACAACCATCACGCTGCATAGCGGGGAGGTACGTATCTACACGGGCAAGAAGGTGGAACTGCCCGCAGTGCCCAAGACTTTCAATTTCACCACTGCTATCGACAATGTGGAAAACGATATGTGGCACAGCGGTACGAGCGAAGCACATAAATTCCTACGTAACGGAGAGATTCTTATTCAGCGGGGCGACAAGGTCTATGACATGATGGGCAGACGGCGTTAAGCCCGTTCCACACTCCGTACTATAAACCGGACTTTCCCTTTGGCATAAATAGGCACGCTTTCTTGGGAGAGTGTGAGACCCCCAATAACCGACGCAGCGGGGCAGGAAACAACACCTGCCCCGTTGCGCGTCTCTATGTATAAGAACAAAACGCCCCGCGCTATGCCAGACAAAGGCACAAGCACCCCCACCTGTCCCCAAAGAGGAACAAGCATGCAGAAAGCCCTTCCTCTTTTCCATACGCTTTCGCACCTCCCCCGACCGAGCGATGACCGAGAGAAGACCGAGAGATGAGCGAGAGAAAGACTGAGAGAAAGACCGAGAGAAAGACCGAAAGAAAGACCGAAAGAAAAGAAGGACAATACCCCCATACTTTCCCCCTTGTACCACAATGGAATATGCCACGTCCTCCGCGCATTTAGCCTACCCTCTCACGCCCACAATGCCTTCTAACCATCCACCCATCGAACTTCCGGACACGCAAAAACGCAGTATTTAGGTAAAAACGCGTACTATCAAACCATTGAACCATCGCATATATCCTCTGTGTACAACTGCGTTAATAGTATTCCATGTAACTTACTATAAATAAGCGTAATACTACGCCTAATAAGCAAAGAAAAGCGAGACAGTTTAAACGGTCGTCTAAACTGTCTCACTTTGGGGATGAAAACTGCCTCACACG
>X363_Desmarests_Spiny_Pocket_Mouse__coassemble_579_pt1 | contig 20770 bp, 8 predicted proteins | sample X363_Desmarests_Spiny_Pocket_Mouse__metabat2_low_PE_030 | metagenome-assembled genome bin X363_Desmarests_Spiny_Pocket_Mouse
CAACGCGCGCTACACCCCCATCCCCCGCTTCCATCCCGCCTGCAAACACTGCTGAGAATAGACTTAATTCACAAATAAAGAGAGTCCTTGTAATAGAACTCTCTTTATTTGTATAAATCAACGAACACCAAAAAATGCAACAGTAGGACGTAGATTGTAAAATAATTGCATTTACCGCAATCAATATGGTTGAATATGAGTAACTTTACGGCGAGAATATTAAAACATCCCATTATGGATAAACATATCTTTGTGTTGAGCATTCCTTCCATCTTGGAGGAAGTAGATAAACGAACGAGTTATATAGGCAAGATGCGTGTGTCGGATAAGACACCCGATGCTATGGAACGTCTGCGCCTAAGCCCGAGCGAGCAGTTCCTATCGCAAGAGTTTTTAGAAGAAGCGGCAGGTGAAACGTACGATTGGATAAAAGCCTTTGGGCGAAACATAGCACATGCCTATCGTGTTATGAGCGGCACTCCGCCTACATTACTGCAAGAGAACTTGGGCGTACATATCCAATATGCAGCAAACAAATACGCACAGAAATACACAATAACGTCTAACGAGATAGAAGAAATATATAGCAGCGGTAATACAGTTATATTGTATATGCCAGAGATAAAAGTATTCAAAGGGAATGCAAGCAATGTATGCTATTCAGTAACAGTGTATTACACGACTGGCGTCAAAGGAACACCCATAAAAAGCCATCGTCAATATAGCCGAACTGCTTGTTTTACGACATATAGTAGCAACGTGGGTAATATAACCTTCACCTATCCCAAACCAACCTTTCCTTTTGGCACTGTGGAATTACTGGATATTGAACGGATAGAGATAGAAATAACAAAAATAGATAGTGCTATCAGTATTCCAAAAGGTTCGTATGTCGAGATGTCTTATTTTGATGGACACATTGCGTATGGTTTTTTATCGTCTGATTATCATAGTAATCAAAACATCACTCCTGAGTTTGAGGAAGAGTATGATTTTGACATAAATGATAACATTATTATGCAAATACAATTGTATGATTGGCAAGATAAGAATATGCTACCCATAGTAGAACGCAATCTAAAAGAGGCACTTGTAAACTATATCATTTATCGTTGGTTTGAAATAGTGAACACGAATGAGAGTGAGGCATACCTTGGTAAGTGGGAGGATAAATGCCGAATAGCCCAATTAGGACTGAATACTGAGCGCAAACTACTGCAGCGCAGGTTGGTAGATTTATAATAGCATTTTACGATTATTCTTATGGCATACGAAGGTGAACATAAAAGCATACCTATCCGTGGTATAGAGCGTGCCGCGAGCGATAATGTGGTGGCTGATGGTGCGATGAACGAGGTGATAAATCTATTGCCCCGTAATGGTTCTCTAACAACCTATGTACCGACAGATATAGGACTTGAAAAGTCCAACGGTACAATAATGGTGTATGTTCACCATACCAGTACAGGAGACAATGTCATAGAGGTAAAAGAAAATAGTTATGCCATAAACGGAGAATATGTTGATACACAAACGATGAAAATACACTACAAAGAGGTGTATTACGAGAATGGTAGGTGTGGTATAGAAGCAAAAGAAAGAGATGTTGAGATACTGAATACAACATATTCCGAGAAGAAGATAGAAGACGTGGTCTTTATCGGCAACCGTATGGACATACTCACTGATAAAGGTATTGAACATTGGTTGTGGAAAAACGGAGCGTATGAAAATATCTCGGACTTGTCTGACAAATCCAGCGATATAAGCGACAAACTGCCAAGTGTGGATTTCAAAGTACGCAGAGGTATCTATGACGGAAGCAACTACTATGCTTCTGCCCGCTATGCGCAGGTAGAGAAAGAATATGCAGAAGGACTGGATAAAACGCAAGAGAACAAACATAAAGCGTCTGCATATGTACACGATAAGAAAAATATAGGAGCGGATATGACGGCTCTATTGGCGGCTGTCCGTGCGCAAGGAGGAATCACAGGCTATGTGCTTGTGGCGGCTGCTTATATGAAGAAAGGTAGCACAGCCGAAAAACCGCAATATATTATGGCATCGCCCATCCTACTAATGGGTGCGCCTGAGATATACGTCAAAGACAAGAAATGGGAAACAAATAGTGGGTATATTGACCGCTACAACAAAGACAAGACATATATGCTTGATATGTTCGACTACGACAACCGTGTTTTCCCGTGGAATGTTGCCTATTCCCAAAAGAAATGTTTTGCCGATTTGTGGAAAATGGAAAGTTCGGACAATAAAACGGGAGATGATATAACCGAAGGGGAAACGGTATCAGTCGATTTACAAAAATCAGACAAAGCAGACAAATGTTTTGTTCGTACAATCCCAGAGACATCTATCAAAGAATATACTGAAAGTTATCAAAGTAACTGTGGTCAGGTGTATCAAAGAATGACCAAAGTTACCATACAACCACCTGCACTCTATGGACAAAAATATGCGATGTATAACCATGGGAACTGGTCGCTTGGCACATATGATGACAATGCAGAACATAAAGCAATTCGTATCTCCCACGCATCGGCAAACATATTAAGTCTCAAACTCAATGGCGAAATAAAGAAAGAGTATAAAGATGAAATCTCTGATACGTTATGTATCTTAATCAGTCCTATCGTTAGCCCATTTAATACAGATGGTAGCGGTAATCTGATTGTGAAGACCACCTTCAAAAGCGATACCCCAGAAGACCAATACGATGGATTTTATTTCTGCGAGGAAGTAACAAAGGGGAACTATAAGATGAACGAAAGTGCCTGCGGTGGTTCGTTCATCCCAGAGATGAAAGCAGAAAGCAAGATAATAGAAGAACTACGGCAAATTGCAGGTTTATACAAAGTGAAAGAGATAAACCTTAAAGATATAAATCCCAACGAATGGATAGACATTGAGTTGAAAGGTAAAATCAGCACAGACAAGTTGATACAAAATACCGACACGATGCTAAAAATAGAAAACCTAACACCTGTGAGTATCGTGAGAGGTAATATCTTTGGCTACAACGAGCGACTGCATATATATAACTATCAAAAAAAGGAAGTATATCGTTTGAATTATAAGAACTTGCACTACTTAGGAGGAGAAGGTCAGTATAAGTCTAACAAAGGCAATCTGTATGAGTACAGCGTGGAAGTACGCGATAGCAAAGATAGCCTCATCTGTACACGTTTTACCTCCTCATACGAGAGTCTTAATCCTCTGATTGCACATAATGATATTGACGCACGGAGTATCACTATTGCGAAAAGATTTATTCGTAATGGTAGGTTCTATGTAGGTAGGGTAAGTTTTACCCCGCAGGATATAGCGAGTACTTTTTCAGGATATATTGCAACAGACCTAAAACCGTTGAATATTCAATGCACAGAGGTTACCGAACATACGTTTAGTTCGGCTTTCCAAGAGGAACGTATTTCTACGGATGCGGATGGTGCTTATGGCGCAAATGAAATACGTGTGAGCGGTGTTGGCGATACGGTATTCGAAGCAAAGAACCATTACAAAGTGGGCAATGGACAAATAATCGCATTGGCTCGTATGACAATGGGATTGAGCCAAGACAACTATGGTAAGTATCCGCTGATAGTATTCTGCTCTGACGGAATATATACATTGGATGTGGATACGACTGGTAACGCCGTATATAATATGCAGAGTCCGCTCAGTCGTTTTGTTTGCACAAATGTGAATGGTATATGTGAATTGGATGGTTCGGTGGTATTTCCGTCTGATGACGGACTACATATCATCACAACCGATGGGGTAAAACCTATCGTACAATATGCAATAGGCAATCCCAAAGGAACTCCAAATGATAACAGTGGGCTTACGGTATATAAAAATGCTATCAATCATACGGACATCGTTGAGTTGAACGATAGTATAAGCACGATAGATTTCTTGGACTATATCAATTCACAGGAAACAAGAATACGGTATCTATATACTATCAACCATTTGATATGCTACAACAAGAATATACCCTATTGCTATATGATAGACATAAGCACATGGGCTGTAACAAAGCAAAACATCCAGATTGATTTTGACAATAGGGATTTTCCTAAACAGACTTTTTGGATGATACGTAAACCTCGCATCTCTATCACAGTAAGCACACAGATAGATGATGAACAGATAGATAATCTCAACTACGATGAAGCGCGAAGTATGCTGAATGAAGAAGACTTGCTCCGCGAGGATTTGACGAAAGAAATAGAGGAAAAATTGCAATCTAAGATAGAAGCAAACGATGCTGCTTTGGCTATATTACGGGAGCGCGAAGAATGGAGTAAAGACGCAGATTACATCATTGTACAGGGTGTCGATAAAAGCAACCTCAAATCTGCTGCATCAGAGTTTATTGATACACAAACGTTTGTAACAGACGACTCACGCAAACGAACAGCGAAGGATATTGTTAATAGAACCATTGATTCAATAGACAACTCTACATTACTTGAAATATCTAATGCCGTACGCAATAATTTATCCAAGCAAGGTTTTACATCTTCAGATTTCACTTGGGGCATAACAGATGCAATGAAAGACGAGTTAAAAATAATCAAGACATATAGGTTAGAAGACATAGACACAACAATATCAGAAAATCAAGACACTATAAATCAATCCATAACAAACATTAGTAACCTACAATATATCCAAGAAAATATAGATTACGGTTCTGCTAATGGTATAAGCGTTGAGGACGAGAAACGCCTTGCAGCGTATGGTTTGAAGTCTGTGAATGCAATGCTTGCTGACGAGAAAGAGGGAAAAGCAGATTATACCAAACGTAGGGAGAGACTTGTGGAGGCACAATTGACAGAGATGGTCGGCAGTGTGAACAAAGAAAATTTGTTTGCCTTGCTTGGTTTTGGAAAGAACACAATAGTAAAAATCAAAGGATATGGTGTCTACTTAAATTACAAGGAAACAGGTCGTCATAAACCAGTAAGCGAAGAGTATCTCAACAACTATGGCATAGTACTACCTGATAAAAATATAACCTATCGGATAAACATCAGTAGCACTACGCCCGTTGCTGTACAGTTCAATCACGCAACAGGCAATAAAGACGTAGAATGCCTATTGCAGAGCCGTGTAATCAAGTTGGATAGCACGCATGTAAAATCAAGTTATAGGATAGTGCTACGTGGTGTGTTTGAAAATACAGGCGAAAGAGTAAAAGTTGTATCTAAAAATGGATACAAGCATACCGTAAAAGACGAAGAGAAACTGTATAATTTCAGCGCGTGTGAGACCGTGGTCTTGAAACAACGCAAGATTGACCAACAAAATGGAGATGTCATCCAATTTATAGACTCTTCTTTCAATGTTGTAGAACTATCTAAGATAGGCTTGATGCAAGACAAGACATCCGCAGGTATATTTGATAAAGAGGTCATCACTATTGTACCCTGTTCACGCTATGCAGGAATGTATGTGTTTGGCAGTTTGGATGGGGAACATTGGCAACTGATAGGTGCAGAAGAAAAGCGACTTAGTAAAAATCGTTTTCATGACATAGGCGTTGAAACCTATCATGTAAGTATGCGATATATGATGGTGGTCTTTGCAGGGATGTTATCGGAGAATAGCAGGATAGACGGATTGGAGATAACGAGCAATCCTCGGTATGTAAACAAATTAAAATAAAAACGAAATAGATATGGAATGGTTTTCTTTATTATTTGGTAGCGGCACAGTAGAATGTATGCAGGCTATGCCACTGACCGCATTGGCTATTGCTGCCATCGTAGGTTCGGCTCTGTCTGCCGCAGGTGCTATAACAGAAGGTGGTATTGCTGCAAAAAAAGCAAAAGACGCAAGGCGTGAGGAACAAAAAAACAGGTATGAGATAGAGGAAGAGCGTAGAAGGAAAGACTCTATCTTCAAACAGCGTATGTACCAAGATATGACTGACCGAACCGAGGTGCAGAATATGCTACGTAAGATGCGCGAAGACAGAGCGCATCAGCGAGAAGCCAATGAGACACGTGGTGCGGTGCTTGGCACGACATCGGAACAGAAGATTGCCGAGCAGGATAGCCTAAACAAGGCGTATGCAGACGGTATGGCAGAAATGACACGTAATGCCAGTGCGCTGAAAGATGGCTATCTTGACAACTATGAAAAAGGGTTAAGCGACTACTATCAACAAAAACGAGACAGCAACAGCAGGATGGCTGCTATCTATCAAAACGAAAGTAACCAATTGGGTACAGCAGCCAGCAACGCAATGAATGCAGCAACGAATATGGGTATGCTGGCTGCGGGTATGAGCACAAACGGTGGGGCAGCCAAAGCACCTTCTGCAGGTGCAAACGGTGTGTTTAATGTACCTGATTTGACACAAGGAGTGGGTTTTAATAATAATCCATATAGCGCACAAAACATCCTTGGTAAATCGTATTCGCTGACACCTCCCGTTACCTATGGCGGATGGTGGAAATAAACTACAAGATTTTAGGAATATAGACACGATGGTAATCGATAATACAAAACGACTATGGGAGAGAATGAAGATAAGAAAGAGGTACAAGGCAGTACCGCCACAGCAAGCAACGCAGGTGTTTCAACCCCTTGGACGAATGCAGCATTGGACGCAATGACAAGTGAAGCGAAGATAGATGCTCGTTTTACACAAATGCTGATGGACGAAGCCAAGAAAGAACGTGAGCAAGAGGAACAACGTTTGCAACGTAGGCAGTTTGCTCAGAGTATGGGCGAACTTGGACACGTGATAGTGGATGCCATAAAAGCAGGCGGAGGTGCAGCGGTAAGTCCGCGCGATTTGGCAAGCCGATATGACGCGATGGACGCACAGCGGCAGAACATCGTGAAGACATACCAAGCACGTATGGACTTGCTGCGCAAGAAACAAGAAGATGCTGCCAAGGAGCGTAGAGGGAACGCACTGCGTGCCGCAGAGCGAGCAGACGAGTTAGCATTACGTAAGCAGGAACGCGAAGAGGATAAGAAATGGAAAGAAGACCAAGCAAAAGCAGATAGAGACAGTCTTGAAAAGAGGACAAGAATATCGTATAGTAGCCACCATACATCAGACAGGACACCTAAGTACGCACTAACGATAGATTTTGGCGATGACGTAGGCGAAGTGAGTGTCGGCGATGACAAATCAGGATATATCTATGGAGCGATGTATCGACATTTCCGAGATAATGGGATTATACCTGAAGATGTACTGAAAGACGAATATGGTACAATCACGCAACCAGATGCGAAGATGATGAAGGCTTTGGTTAATGAGTACCTCTATGGCGCAATGCAAGACCCAGTACATAAAGCGGCTATCTACAAAATCATAACGGGTAAGACACGGGATTTTGCGCCAAAGAATAGCGCGTCAAGCAACACAAAGAGAAACTACACAGATTTTACACAAATCGATAGAAACATTGGTTCGATGTTTAGTCAATATAACAATAGACCATATGGCGCAGAACCTATTGATGCAGGCGGTGATAATAAACCACAAGCAGAAAACAAAAACTTTTGGGATACACAATTCGAAGAAAAATAAGAATATATGATGAATAAGGAAAGAGCAAAAGAACTGTATGCGTTCTTGAATGGTAAAGGTCTAAAAACAGACGAGCAGGTGTTCTATCAAACGATAGAAGACCCTACCAAGCGTGAGGAACTACGCCTATACTTGGACAGCAAAATGGGGCTGCGGATAGACAAACAAAAGTTTGAGCAAAGCCTGGGCTTTACGACAGAGCAGCCGAACAACAGCCAGCCTACCTCGCCTATCATAAACGCTGCCGTTCCCATTCCAAAGGTAGCGGCACAGCAAGACGAGGAGGACGAGAGTGGATTGTGGCACACCATAAAGAACGCAGGGAAGAGCGCAGTTGGCACTGTGGTGAAACAGGTGGGGCAGATAGGTAACCTTGCCCCCGTAGCCAATCCGTATGCTATGGCGGCAGACCGTGCGTATTCGGAGGCTATGCAACGACAAGCAACGCATACCTTTGATGAGAAGGCAGCAGCGGCTCGTCGTGTAGAAAATGGCGTGGGTAGCGAAGAAGATAAGAAGTTGGGAGCAGGCATACTTACCACCAATCGTATTAACCAAGCACAGCAGGAATACGCCAAAGAAGCCCGCAAGAACGTGGGCGAGGACGCTACATTTACAGGATTGATAAAAGAGGGAAAAATAGGCGATGCCTTGGAACTTGGATTGATAACAGCCATAGAGAGCGCACCGCAGATGTTGATGGGCGGGAACGCACTTGGGCGTGTGATGCTCGGCACGCTGACTGCTGCCGATGAATACGACCGCTTGGCACAAGAAAAACCTGAGATGAGTGTGGGTGCGCGTGCTGCACAGGCTGTACTACACGGTGCGGTAGAACAGTTTTGGGAATCGTTTGGTTTGCCACAAAAAGTGGGTAAGAAATTAGCAAAATCGGGCGGTATGTTGGGACGTGTATTCAAAAGCACTCCCGAAGGTAGCGTCAGCGAAATGATAGGACGCTGGGCGAAGAAAGGCTTTGGCGAGAAAACAGGCAACTTGATGCAAAAAGTAGGTAAGTTCCTTGGTTCGTGGGCAAAGGAGATGACCGAGGAGGGGCTTGAAGAGGTGATGACCAGTCTATCTAACCAAGTGTTCGATACCCTTATTGGAGCAATGGACGAAAATGGCGAGGGATTGATAAAAGAGTTCCGCGCTATGAAAGAGCAGGCACAGCAGCAAGGTAAGGACTACACCTTTAAGGACTTTGCATGGGATGTAGCCGTTGGATATGCAAACGACTTCTTGGGTGGTGCTTTGGCTGGTGGCTATATGGGTGGTGCAGCAGGAGGCATAAACGTAACTGCGAATGCCATAGGCAGCAACCTTGTAGTGGACGAGAGCGGCAAAACACGTAGAATGACCCGAGAGGAGAAAATTGAAATGGCGACACGCGCCAATATACTAAGTGGCGCAGTGAGCGAGATGGCGCAGGAAGACGGTGTGAAACGCAAAGACATATTGAAACAGTTGGACAAGGAAGAGGATTCGATGAAAGCCGTCCAAAGCGGAGATGCTATAGAAGGACAGCACAAGTATTTGGATAGACTGAACGAGAAATTGGCACACCACGGAAGAGTAACAGCCTTGCACAATGGTTTCCAAATGAGCGGAGATGGTCTCCAATTTATAGACATACCCATATATGCCGATGGGAAAACCACCTACTATCGTGTCGCACTGTCCTCCCCAGTCTTCAACGAAGACGGCAGCATAGACATTGAACAGAGCGGAACAGTGGCTGCTATAAACCATGAGACGAAAAAAGTGGAGGGTGCAGACATCACATCGTCCGTGCTCAACACGCTTAACGAAAGCCTACGTGAATACGGCAGCCCCCTACAGGTACACGAATACACACCCGCTGCAAATAACACCGCAGCAGAAACACAGCAAACTCCACAAACAGGAAACGAGGATGGTGCGTCTAACGAGGTGCAAGCAGATAATCAAACAGAGGTACGCAATGACAATACGGAGGGTGCGCCTGTGGCGACTGGTGAACGGTCGAACACAGGAGCGGCTATAATCCGTAAGCCATCTAAATCCACACGGCATAACAAACCTGTAAGGCAGCAGTATACCGAGGTGGTAATAGACGGTAAGAAAGTGGGGGTTCGCTATTCGGTAAGTAAACCTGTATGGAATGAGGACGGCAGCCTAAACGAAGAGGAGAGTAGCAAGATATTGATATTCCCCAATGACCGTAATAGTGGCTATGGTAACACATTCGGTAACAGAGAACGTGAGGCTATCGATGCGTTGCAGACCGCTTTGCGCGAACGCCAACAAGCCGATGATGCTGCACAAGCCGCACAGCAACAAGCAGTAGCCGAACAGATAGCACGCGAACAATCGATTGCTGATATACAAGCACAAGAAGAGCAGGCTGCGCAAACACCACAGGAAGGTAACACGGAAGTGATGCCCTCACAGAGTGAAGCAGAAATAGCAGCGGCTCGCATAGAGGAAATATATGCGGGCTTGCAGCAACGTGTGGCAGAGGGAGGTACGAAAGCCATACAGAAATTCACGAATGAGGAGAAATTTGTGTGGACGATGCGGACAGCAGGCATAGATGCTGCCGTGGAGGACGCGCGTGGTTATATCGAAGATGCCGAAAAGATAAAAGACCGCACCGAACGCAGGGCAGAGATACAGTCGTGGCAAACGCTGATAGAGCAATACACCCCCGCAGAAGTACGCAATGACGACACCGAAGGTGCGCCTGTGGCTACTGGCGAGCAGACGATGGAAGAAACGAATACAACGCAGGAAACGTCCAATGAAACGACCGAAGAGAATGCCACGCAAGAGCAGGAAACAACTGCTGAAAATAAAAAAAGCACGGAAAATTTGGATAATTCAGAAAAAAGTAGTACCTTTGTAGAGCAAAATACAGAAGGATATGGCAGAGAAAATGACACAGCAGGAAATCAACCAGTGGCTGGACGAGTTCAGAACAATACTGAGCGAACCCCAGTATCAGATGACACCGCAGGGGATAGAGAGGGAGGTACAGGCAGCGAAGAACGACACATGGGAGAAGCCGATAATCAGTCCTCGCGAATGGGCGGAGATGGTAACCATGTAAACTTACTCACAGAAGAAGAGCAACAACTCAATTCTACTCTCAATAACACCTTTGCTCAAAGAGGACTTGAACACAATGAGCAGGGTATGCACCAAGTCGGTGCGCAACAATTCTATGATGCGATAGTAGCCGCGAAAGAAGCCAATCCAAACGGTTGGATGGTGGATGCGCACGAGGTCTCCGACTATGAAGCAGATAAATGTTTCTTGTCGGAGGACGGTTCGTTTGGTATTGCTGTTACACAAGACGGCGACATCATCAGTGTGTTCAGCAACGGTACACAAAAGCATGTTATGGAAAAGGCAATGCTGTGGGCTATTGCTAATGGTGGAAATAAACTGGATTGCTATGTGGCAAATGGCAAGAAACATCTTGCCAACTTATATGCACGCTTTGGTTTCGAAGTGGCAAGCACTACTCCCTTTGCAGAGGGCGATTGGTTGGATGCAGGCTACCCCGCTTGGAAAGAACAAAACCCAAATCGTGTACCAAAGTATGTGGCAGCCATGTATTTGCCTTTGTCCTTTGACGAGGTAATTAAGAATTTCGATGGTAGCCGAACAGTGGATGTAACCGCTGCTCCTGTGTTTGAAGGAGAGAAGGGTTATGGCAATATGTTGGACTACCGCAACGATACGTTGCAACAAAAGTTGCAAGAGCGGCAAAACGAGCAACCGTCCTCAACAACAGTTCCTAATACACAACAAACAGGCACAGCCTCTTCGAATACTATTGACTTGCGCAGCGAGGAGTATGCTATTATTCGCACCAAAAATGGTGTGAAGGTATTGCGCGTGTCGGAACGCGATGAGAAAGGCAACGTAGTAGGCGTAAACGTGGAGACAAATAGAAAGATGAAGGGCAAGGAAATTGCCAAAGAGCACGTGGTGGTTGGGATGTATCTCTCGGAGGGTACGACCGATACCAAGAAAGAGCCTGATATGTGGTGTGTTGTCCTGACAGACGCGGACGAAAAAATGTTACAGACTGGACTTGTCAATGGCGAAGAGCATAAGACGTTTGAAGAGCAAATCAATTGCTATCGACGCAATAGGGATAGCGAACGGGCTAAACTCAAACGGACAGCGAAAACCGAAGAGGAGATAGAGAGTGGTATGGCTCAGATAGATGCAGACCATACCAAGAAAGTACAGGCTGCCACAGCGAAAGCAAAGCAGGCGGGCAAGAAAAAGAAAATCCAAGTGCTACCCACGAACTACGTAGTAGGCACAAACGGAGAGAAAAGCACGCAACCTCTGAAAGTAAAGACCACGCAACTGTATTATCCCTTCACCCGTGATGGAAATGTAGAGTATAAGCCTCTAATTTCAATGACGACAGATGAAGCAGAAGCCGCACATAGAATAGAGGTTGGCAGCACAGGACTGGCAATAGAGCAAGTCAAAAGCGTAGAAGAACTGCTCGATATACCCTTACTGACCATACGTGGGCTACGTTTCTTTGGCAACACAAAGGAAGCACTGACATTGCGGGATATACTGGCACTACCCTTACAGACCATTAAAAAGGAGGTAACAAGAAAAGGAGAAACAAAGACTGAGTCATACACACCAACCGTACTGCAAGTTCTAAACACAACGACATTGGATGCCTATTCCTTCGCTGACAAAAACAGTAAAGAATTGGCAGATGATGCAGAACGAACAAGTGCCTTGGCGACTGCACACCTTTCTGATTTAGAGGTAAAGGATGCAGCGTACAGCCAATTGAGCAAACTGAAATCAGCCATAGATACAGCGATAAAGCGATACAACCAATTGCTCGAAGATAGCGGTATGACGGACGAACTGCTCGAAGCGTTTGTAGAAGATGCTATGCGCGATAGTACACAACTATCCAAAGAGCATATAGACGAACTCATAGAATACATCCACAGACAAAACATAGGCAAAGCAAAGGCGGACGCACTGGCAGATGCCATCTCTGACGTCTATGATACGCTTTACCAAGAAGGCGACACTTCGGCAGAACGTGTGCAAAATGCGGTATTGGCAACGATAGCAGAGAGTGAGTTGAGCGAGGATATGAAAACGCGTATCTCCAACAAAGCAAGCAAGATTTTAACCTCGAAACTATCAAGCGTAGATGTATTAGGTGAGGACTTTGCAAAAGCATATAACGAACTCAAAAAGAACGGAAGAAACACAAAAGGCAAGGCGACAAACCCTGCACAACTGACTATTCCTGCCACGACAGCCGACGACTACAAAACGGACAACAAGAACAACCCAATAGAGTGGCTGCGCCGCAGTATGCGAATGGTGGAGGCGTTGCGGGAGCATATAGAGAAAGAAGGGATAGATGTGGTAGATTTGGTGTTGGAGTACCGAGATAGGCATTCTGATGATGGTGTAGAGGAGGATGACGGACAAGCAACAAAAGCAAAAGCGAAGAAGGAGAATACCTCTCGACAAAAAACACCCGTTGTCGTTAGACAGGCAAAGAAGTCTAACAAATACGCTATGGAGATAGCCCAACTGAAAAATCAGAAAGATTTGGCGATTGACATGGGCGAAAACTGGTTCGCTGACCAACTGCAAAAGAAAATAGACGAACTCGAAAAGGAACAGGAAATGGAGTTGCAGGTGGTTGAAGAGAGCAATAATCCTCTATCGGGTGATGAGATGCTGCGCAGTGCAGGCAAGCGTATGGTGGAGGCGGTACGGAAAGCAGGCGTGGACATCAAGGTTATATCCCAAGCCAAGTTGGAGGCACAGTTGGAGCATATGCGCAAGAAAGCCGAACTGGCTGGCGACAAGAGTAAGAGCGAGTACTACACAGAACTGCGTACCAAGAGCGGCAAGGTATATGGCTTTGCGACCAATGGACGCATTGTGGTGGTAGAGGAGCGTATGAACCCCAACACCCCGCTGCACGAATACACCCACCTATGGGTGGCAGCCTACACAAAGGCAGACCCCAAGAAATGGGCGCATATCGTAGAACTGCTCCAACACACAAAGATGTGGCAGGACGTGATGAACGACCCGAACTATTCTGCTATCCGAGAGAATGAACAAGCCGTGGCGAGTGAGGTGTTTGCACGCCTATGTGGCGAACACTGGGGTGCGATAGTGGATAGCAAAGGTACGACCCGCTTTGACGAACTGTTGGCACAAGAGGAGACGCTTGGCGGCAAGGCTACGCTGATACATATCCGCAAGGCGATTGAAGACTTTGTGCGTACGATATTGGAGTGGTGGAATATCCACATACACAAGACCAGCCGCTTCAATGACTTGATAGAACACACCCTACGTATGCCTATGGAGGAGTTGGCACGGTGGAGCGAAGCGGTACACGACATAGAAAGTGAAGCCAACCAAGAACGTTTGGAAGCAATGCTTACCTATCACGGTACGACCGCCAAGTTCGACAAGTTTGACTTTACCTTTATGGGAAGCGGCGAAGGAGCGCAAGCCTACGGCTGGGGTGCGTATGTGAGTGAATCGGAAGGCGTAGCGATAAGTTACGCCTCGGACGACTACAAACGCAAGCGTATAAAAATCACGATAGGCGGACAGATAGTGAGCAGTTATTGGTTAAAAGACAACTACCCTGACGCAGATATGGACGTGATGGAGAAAGTGATATATGAGTTGGACGATGCCATAAACAGTAACAACGACCGATATAATCCCACGGAAGCCGTGCGCGACCACTTGCGCGTTGTCGTAGAAGAAATGTTACAAAACGGCAATAGCGACATTTCACAAGAAGTTGCCAACATTCTTTCTTCCATTGCTGAAAGAATTGAATTACAATACCCCAATGTAGCACGCCGACTGTACGAGGTGGAAATACCAGATGATACAGATAGCAACTATTTGCGTTGGGAAGACAAAGTTCCGCAAGAAGAAATCCGTCGCATATTCTCTGAGTTTATAAAGCAGTATCCTGGCAGAATAGAAATAGAAAATTCAGATTCATCTTATTTATTAGGAGGAGAACTCTATAGAGAACTGGAAGATATGATTAGTGCGAGCCAAGAACAATCCATCAAAGAGGAACTGCAATCTCTTGTCGAGCCTTTTGTGTTCAAAGATGGACGAACAGGCATTATTATATCGACTGAACAAACAATCATAGAAAGTATTATTCATGCTTTGAGATATCAGAGTGTAGATTATATAATAGATATGATGTTGGCTCCAGGAGTTGGAGATTTTAGCCATATTGAAAACTTTAGAAAGAATGATGCTATACGTCGTGAGAATAGAAAGAGAATTGTTGCTTGGTTGCAAGAGCATAAGTCGGAGGTAAATCAGGACGTTGCGCACTGGAAGCGTACTGATAAACAGGCAAGCGAGTTTCTCTACTCCATCGGCTATACTGGCGTTACGATGCCTATTGGGCATCATAGCGGAAAACAATCGGATAAACGCAACTATGTGCTATTCAACGAGGATGACCTTGTGATAGTGCGCAGGACGGAGTTTGATATGCGCGAAGATGATGCCACTTACGGCTTGGATGATACGAAATCTGCCGCCTCGCAAGAGACCGATTTTGATAAAAAATTCAAAAAAATTGCCGAAAGACTTGACAAGGGGGGTGCAAATGTATTATCTTTGCAGACAATTTCTAACTTAACAGACGCTTTGGAAAATGATTTACGACAAGGAAACAGACCGATACTATTTGAGCGAATCCCATATGGATGCCTGCAAAAAGGGCTTGAAAAGCAACGAAATCTTGCAGAAGCACTTACCCTTGCAGCATTCCGCAGTCGTCGAGCAAGCCGAAAAGTGGAACGCGATGGAAAAGTAGTTACCTCCGAAGAGATAGTTTCGCGCGATGGGTCTAACACACAAATGGAGTTAGACCTCAGAACGTATGCCATAGAGAAAGGAATATGGTATGATGACGCTATTGCTGCTATGGACGAGCGTTTGGGCAAAGAGAACCGTATCGGACGTGGACAGGAAAGCCAAGTGTGGGCAGACAAGGAACGAGGCGTAGTCGTGAAAGCCAAAAGCACGCAACTCTACGAGACTTTGGAAGAGTTCTTTGAAGGTATGGTACTCAACAACTGGCTCTTTGAGGATAGCAAGCAGCACATTATTGGCTACGGCTATGACCAAAACGGTATGTTCCGCGTGATATACGAGACCCCCTACGTGGAGAAGACCGAGTTCCGAGAGATGACCGATGAAGAAAAAGATGCACATATGGCGAGGTTTGGTTTTACACCAACAAGCGACTCGCACCATATCTACTCCAACGGAATCTTTGAGGTGCGTGATATGCACAACCAAAACATCGTGGTGGACGCAAATGGAACAGTACGCGTAACCGACCCTATCGTCAAATGGGAAGCAGGCGAACACTACCGTATGCCTACCCCAGAGGAAGAGGCACAAGACGCACGCAACGAGGAGTTCTTGGACGACTTGTTTGACAATGACGACATCGAATATCAGATAGCCGATGGCGATGTGTTGGACATTGATGCTTACACCGAGAAAAGGATACAGCAACTGAGCAAGGACATCAATGTGGTAGCCTATGACACCAAAGTGCCAATGCCCGAACGGTTAGATAAGACCGCCAAACTTATCAACACTATGCTTGACCGCACGGAGGGTATTCGGCAGTTGCAGATGCGTATGAACGCCATACGTCAAAAGATGGGCTTGAAGAAACTCAGTCGTGCGCAAGATGTACGCTCGATGTTGGAACGTTCTGAGGCAGCCATCAGTGGCAAGCACGTACTCTTTGAGCAACGCGAACTCAAAGACCTGATGGACTACCTCTACAAGAATAAGAAAAATGGATTTGGCAAGCGCATCAAAGACAGCGCACTGTATGCTAAGTATAAGACTGAGAAATACGAAGATGCAGACGGCAATGTACAGGAGCGTGAGTTGAGCGTGGAGGAGTTTATCGGCAGATACCTGATAGCAAGAGATACGATAGAGCGTATTTCCTTGGGCATTCCACCGAGAGGTGTGGTATCGTTCAAGAAGCGTATGGGCGTGGATATGGTGGAGTTCGCCAAGGAGTTCATTGACGAATATGGCTTGTCGGATGTGGCGGAACTGCACCGCAGGATAAAAGCCATAACGGATTTGAGTATTAGCAGTTTGCGCGAGGCTGGTATATTGAGCGAGGAACAATACGCTATCTACCAGCAGCGTAAGTTCTACGTACCCGAGAAGGGATTTGACGAGCAAACCGCCAGCGAGAAGAGCCGCACCCTTTGGGAGCGGTTTAAGAAAGATGTGTACGACCTTGTAGGGATTGGCGAAATAACACCCGACAAGATAAGCGGTGGAAAGCAGAGCGTGCGCCCCTTGGCAACCTCGTACCGCGCGAGAGGTGGCGACAGTTTGGCTACCGACATCTTCGCCCATATCGTGCAGGACTGCTACGATGCTATTCAGAAAGCCGAGCAGAACAAAGTGAAACTCGCTATGTACAACCTGCTCAAAGAGAATACCGACGTAACGCACGCGCTGAAATTGCCCATCCCAGAGGAGGTGTATTACGTAAAAGATGAGAACGGAGAATGGGTACGCAAGACAGATGGTGTAACAGCAGAGGAAAAAGAGGAGGCTAAGGCTATCATGGCACAGGTACACCTGCTTGAATTAGAAGCCAGCCAAGAAACCGATATGGAGCGGCGTAACGAACTGTATGACACGATAGACGAACTGCTCGCTATGATGCCTTATGCTGATGAATACACCACCCATAATGTATTTCAAACCCAACAAGAGAAGAACCTTGAAAAGGTTGGTGTATGGGTGAACGGTGTGCTGCAAGAGATGCGTTTCCCAAATATGGTGGAGGTGGCAAATGCACTAAACGGCAGGTTCGACACACGGAAAAACCTTAGCGTGGCACGAGATATAGGTAACGTCGTTGCATCGCTATGCACGCAGTATAATCCTACGTTCTTTGCAGTGAACGTCGTGCGTGATGTGCCGTTTATACTTGGCAAGGGCGCAACGGAGTATGGTGTTGATTTTCTATGGCATTTTGGCAAGCAGATAGTGAACCCCGAAAACCAAAAAGCCATCATTAGTTACCTTAACGGCAAGTTGGACGAAACGGCAGGTGAGGCAAATGCGGCTTTCTACCGTTTCATAACAAGTGGTGGGCAGACAGGATACAGCCGTGTGAAGGAACTGAATGCTATTAGAGACAAATTGCAAGAATGGGAGCGCAAGGGGACGGCAGTAGGTTTCGTAAATACGATGGAAGCCTTTTCGAAACTGAACGAATGGAGCGAACTATGGACACGCTTCAGCATATATCGTGCTATTCTTGCCGCAGGAATGAATGAGGAGGAAGCCCTGCACGCAGCGAAAAACCTGTCGGTGAATTTTAACCGTAGAGGATTTGGTGCGCCCGCTCTAAATGCGTTGTCGTCTTTATCTATGTTTGCCAACGCAACGATACAAGGTGCAAGTGGATTCTATCGAACGTTCGGCGGCGAGACCGCAGACGGTAAGAGCAAGGCGGGCAAGATAGCCAGAGGGGTAACACTGCTGATGGTGCTGCCCGCTGTGTGTGGCTTTATCGCCACATTGCTGACAATGGACGATGATGAGGAGGAAGAGAAAATCCCAGCCTACGAACGAGACAACAACATCTGTATTGGCAATTGGCGAATCGCACTGAACGAACAAATGAAGCCATTTTGGCTAATTGGTGTGAATGCTGCAATGCTTATCAAAGGCAAGCGTACAAAAGGAGAGGCACTGACAAGCCTAATCACTGCTTGTACGACCAACCTCTTACCATTGCCTCCTAATGTAAACAACACGCTGACACACATCGGAAATATGGTCGGTGGTGAAGATATAAGCATCGAACGTGCCTTACGCAACCTGTGGATGCCACAAGGCTTGCAGGGTATGAATGCCATAGCCGAAGGAAAGGACTGGTTAGGAAATAGCCTTCGATTGGATATAGGAGATGTACCCGAGTTTACCACACGAGAGAATGAGAGTGCTATATACCGCGACTTGGCATACTTCTCCTACTGCTTGGGAGGTGGGCGGACAGATGTCTATTCGACCTATAAGAAAAATGGTGAGAAAATACCCGATTTCCTTAACAGAAACCCAAAGGAGATAAAGAACAACCTATTCTTTACGATGATGCCAAGCGGATGGCGAAACCTCTTGGAAGTAGGATGGGGTCTTGGACACGCTGCACTGACCGAAGACACAATAGGAGAGAGCATACGCCCAAAAGATATACCTTTGGCGAATCGTTTCTATAAACCGAGCGACCCGAAAGCGTACCGCGCCAATGTTTATATAAAGTGCAAGAACGAGATAAAATCCTATTACGACCGAGAAGCATATCTCAAAAAACAAGCAAAAGGTGGAAATGCAGCGGCACGAGAAGAGTTGCAAGCACTGCGTTATGAAATGGGAAAGAAGCATATCCCTGCCTTGAAAGGCGTGATAGACCGATACAACAAGGTGTCGCTGTTCCAACAAGCCAACAGAGTTGGTCTTGACACGCGCGAGTTCAAACGCAAGAATCCCAAGATGGACTTTGAAAACCTCGATAACCAAGAGCGTGAACTGATACAGCAAATGCTTTATTACCTCAACAGTACCAACGGCACAATAGAAACAGTAGATAGCGTCATCTTGTAATAGACCATTAGCAACAGCCCCTAAGCAAACAGATAGGCATAGGGGCTGTTGCTGTGTTTTAATAATTGACAATGACATTATATGTACCTGTAATGTCTTGCAGACGTTTGCGTATCTCGTCTTTGTGAGCAGTGATGTAGTCGTTGGCGTTTTCCTCCAAGACATCATCCGTGCTAAGCACTGCCTCCAAGAGGAAATAGGTACACTTGCCCATCTCGTCGCCTTTCGTTACCTCCCATTCACCTTGCACATAACATTCCAAATCGGGAGCAAGTTTGATATACTGTGGGTCGGTAGCATATCCTGTTGTATGCTCTACCTCATTATAAGGCGCAGGCTCACCCTCGTAGGTAACATAACCTATCTCTTGGGCAGCATCAGCAGTGAGTTGGTATAAATCACGTAGGCTTTCACGTGAGAAAGCGAGGTCTAAGAATTTGAGTAGGTTCATAATCGCTGTGTGATTTGTGGGTTAGGGAATATCTTTTATAGCACAATATACCATAAACCAGCCCAAGACTGGAAGTACAGCCATCGGTATCATCCACGCTTCAAAGCCGAAACGAGCGGCACTAACGATAGTGTATATCGCCATAAATGTGATGAAGATAGCCAAGATAGCATATAGGATAATTTGTAGAATGTTTAATAGTTTCATAGATGTTGTGTTGTTAGATAAGCGATTGATAATACTTACAGCCAAACGCTCCTCGTACCCGAGTAGTCGGGTTATGTTTACAATGAAACGTTAGTGGCTTGTGGTCAGCAACGGTGTAGTTCCATTCGTGCTGTGTGTGCCATATGGCATACTTGCAATCATCGCAAGGCGGATAGGTTGTCTGTTCTTTTTTCTTTGCCATAGATTTGCTTTTATATCGTAAAACCCCACCACAGCCGCATATCTTCGCTCAGATTGACTCAAATATTGCTTTTGTATAAATTATCATCCGTCCTGCTTTGAGCGTCTTAAAACGAAGATTTTGCAGCAATGGTGGATTTTAGGGAGTTATTTCACTTTTTTTCCTGTTTCAATGTCCTCAAACCAAAAGCGCATATCTTTGCCTTGATAGACTACGACCTTGCGCAGTTTGCCGTGTTTGACCATCGCTTCCAATTCGCTCTGTCTATTGATAGACTTCTGTAACAAATCCTTGGCTTCGCTGTGTTCGCGTGTCTGTTTGCTGTACACATCATAGTAACAGCCATAATTTGCTGATGTACTAACTTTTTGTTTCATTTTGTTTGTTAAATTTTTCGGTGTGTAATTATTAAATACCTAAATGGGGGGCACGTGGTTTCATATTTTGTTCAGTGTGTCCTTGATGCTCTCCACGTAGCGCACGATGCGTTCGTACTCGCGACCCGACAACTTACTATCAGCGTACGCTTTCGCAATCAGTTCCTCACCTGTGCCGTAGAAACAACCGACGAGCCATTTGTCGTTTGAGCGCG
>X363_Desmarests_Spiny_Pocket_Mouse__coassemble_583_pt1 | contig 20720 bp, 15 predicted proteins | sample X363_Desmarests_Spiny_Pocket_Mouse__metabat2_low_PE_030 | metagenome-assembled genome bin X363_Desmarests_Spiny_Pocket_Mouse
ATAATGGGTTTTCATACTCATTAAAAAACTCTTTTCGTGCAGGATAACTAGAATTGTCTTTTGGAAATATAATAACCCCCTCTTCTATCCATTTATTCATCTTCTCTTTTGTGTAAGGAGTTTCGAAAGTAAAGACCATTCCATTCAAAGGATTGACAATGGTACGTTCTTTAAAACCCTGCCCAAAACGTTGTAAATATTGCCTTTTCCAAGGGCCTCGTGGGTCGTTGTCTGGATTTGCAAAGCCATCACTCACATCTCGTAATTCTCCTCTAAATTTGTAGGCATTTGTTTTTTGATACACCAATATATATTCATGATTTATTACGCACATCTTTGTTGGAGGAATTCCTTTTGCTTCTCTCTTTGTTTCCCAAATTATTTGTGTTACAAAGTTTCCTGCTCCGAAGATTTCATCGCATATAGGTCTAAGGTTGGCCTGCTCGTTATCATCTATGGAGATAAAAATAGCACCATCGTCTGCCAACAGTTGGTGGAGGAGTTTCAGACGAGGGTACATCATACATAGCCATTTGTCGTGCCGTGTCAAGTCCTCCAACTCTTTGCCGACTACCATCCCTAACCACTTCTGTATCTTAGGTGATTTGACATTGTCGTTGTACACCCATCCTTCATTGCCCGTGTTATAGGGCGGGTCGATATAGATACACTTCACCTTTCCCTCGTATTCAGGCAATAGGGATTTGAGGGCTTCCAAGTTATCACCATGTATAATCTTGTTGGCAGCCACTTGTCCATCATCGGGCGCACCAAAGGTATATTGCTTCTCCAATGTTCTATACGGGACACTCAAGTGGTGATTCACCACTGCGTCTTTTCCTATCCATTCTAATCTCGGCATACTGCAATCCTACTATCTATAAATTGGGACAAAGGTACAAAGAAAATTGCACTCCTGCAAATATGGAGTGCAATTTGTGCAATTTTTAAGGTGTGTGGAGAAATTACATCTGGCGGAAGTCGCGGGCCAAACCGCCCTCGCCTGTCTCTTTATAAAGGGAGGGGAGGTCGTGTCCTGTCTCTTTCATCACCTCGACGACCTTGTCGAAGGACACACGGTGTCCACCATCGGTGAAAGAGGCATAGAGATTGGTATCCAAGGCGCGGGCGGCAGCATAGGCATTGCGCTCGATACAGGGTATCTGCACCAATCCACAGACGGGGTCGCAGGTCATACCAAGATGGTGCTCCAAGCCCATCTCAGCAGCATATTCTATCTGTGAGACAGAGCCTCCGAACAGTTGCGTGGCAGCCGCAGCCGCCATGGCACATGCCACACCTACCTCGCCTTGGCAGCCTACCTCGGCACCGCTGATGGAGGCGTTCTGCTTGACCACATTACCCACCAACCCAGCCGTAGCCAAAGCATGGAGGATACGCGTTTCGCTGAACGCCTTGCTGCTCCACAGGTGGTACAGCACGCCAGGGAGAACACCACAAGAGCCGCAAGTGGGAGCCGTGACGATACGTCCACCCGAAGCGTTCTCCTCTGCCACCGCAAGCGCGTAAGCAAAGACCAGACCGCGGGTGCGGATATTGTCCTTGTAGCCCGATGCCTTGACATAGTACATATTTGCCTTGCGGCGCAGATGGAGCGGACCTGGCAGCACGCCCTCCGCATCCAAGCCACGCTCCACGGCGGCGACCATCACCTGCCATACCTGCGACAGGTAGTCCCAGATCTCCTTGCCCTCGCACTCCTCCACGTATTCCCAAAAACCCTTGCCCGAGAACTCGCAGTAGCGGAGTATATCCGTCATATTATTCATATGATAGCGTTCGGGGGTAGGCTCTTCCTTGCGCCCCTCCTCCGCCAAAGCACCGCCTCCCACGCTGTACACACGCCAAGCGTCCACCTGTCTGTTTTGCGCATCGTAAGCACGGAAGTCCATACCATTGGAATGGAAAGGCAGGAAGATATGGGGTTCCCAGAGGATTTTAATATCAGGAATGACCGCCTCTATCGCCACGTCGGTCATGTGCCCATGCCCTGTGGCAGCGAGGCTACCGTACAAGGTCACCTCGTAGCGCAAGGGCTCGTTCTGGTGGCGGGCGTAAAACAGTTCTGCGGCTTTGCGGGGTCCCATCGTATGGCTGCTGGAAGGGCCAAAGCCGATTCTATATAGTTCACGAATGGATTTCATATGTTTTGATTGATATGTCTTAGTAGTTCAGAGATGTGATATTTAATTATAATTATTATGCCTTTGGTGAATTAAAAACGTAATTATTTTGCTTATATTCCTTCTTTTTCTTCTATGCCGATAGAAGAAAAGAAGCAAAAGAAGACCTCGCCGCTGTGCTCCGCTCGTGAAAAATCATCATCTCAATGGCTAAATGGTACAAACGCCTCGCTATACTCGTTGGACGTGTACCATTCTTAACGCCATTTTCAATGCGATTTTTGGCACTCGCTCCCGCAAGGCGGCAGCCATGCGGGTCTATCGCCTGCACAGGACAGCCTTGCGGCTGTTAACAAAAGCGGAGTATGTATATTACAGTGGAATATTTACAGTTTAATCTGCTTTTAATTCAAAGCATGTTATACTATATTGCTTATTTCCCTAATCTCAATATATTCGTTGATACCAACGTTTGCTACTTTCCGTACCCCATTGCACATGCCAAACACGCCCCCACGTTCTATCTAATAGTATAAATTGGTACATATTTTTTGTTGGGTAGAGTTCAAAGCAACTATTATCCCATGATAAATCAATGGAAATAATGGAAAATGTGCCCTCATATCCATCACTAAGCGCCCATTGAACTTGTTCTAGCATTCCAGTCTGCGTATCTAATTTTAACAAATTATAGAGGTTTTCTGTTTGATACATTTTGTACCTCTCTTGCTGTTTATTCATTTCGTTTTTATCTGCCGCCTTATCCAAAAGATGTGAAATATGAATTAAAATAGAATCCAATTCCAATCGTGTCATTTCTTTTGGAATGACTGGTAGGGTCATTTCTGCCCTCAGTGAATCTGCACAAACTTGTATGGTGTCCTCTACTTGCTGTGCATTCGCAAACAAACATATGGTACACAATAGTACACAACATATATTTTTCTTCATAACTGTTTTGTTTTTAATATATTGCTTTTAGATGAACCCAGTTTAGGAGTTACCCCAGTGGGTGGTGATGGTGTCCATGATGTGGAATACCTCGGCTTTGGTCTCGGCACGGAGCAGGGCAATGCGGGTCTGCTTGAAATCGGGCAGCCCCTTGAACACAGGAGAGGCGGCGAAATGACGGCGGGAATGGACTATCCCCTTGCGCTCGTCGCCTATCCACTCTATACTGCGTTCGACATGCTCTTTGAGAATATCTACACACCATGCCATCGGACGGGACAGTTGTTCTTCACCGTTTAGACCTCGTTTCATATCCTCGAATATCCATGGACAACCGAACGTGGCACGACCGACCATAATGGCATCTACCCCATAGCGGTCGAAACATTCCTTTGCACGCTCGGGCGTAGCGACATCACCATTGCCGATAATCGGAATATGCATACGGGGGTTGTTCTTGACCGCACCTATCAGCGTCCAATCTGCGTCCCCGCGATACATCTGGCTGCGGGTACGCCCGTGGATTGCCAGTTCGGCTATGCCACAGTCCTGCAAGGCTTCTGCCAAGTCCACGATGATGAGGTGGCTATCGTCCCAGCCTAAACGGGTCTTGACGGTAACGGGCGTATGCACCGCATTGACCACCGCACGCGTGATCTCCAAGAGTTTATCGGGCGTTTGCAGCAGACCCGCACCTGCGCCCTTGCCTGCTACTTTCTTGACAGGACAGCCAAAGTTGATGTCGATAAAGTCGGGCTGCACCTTCTCCACAATCTGCGCGGCATCTGCCATAGCAACCGCATCACGCCCGTAAATCTGTATCGCCACAGGGCGTTCGGCATCGCTGATCTGCAGTTTGCGCAAGGTAGATGCCACATCACGCACCAAAGCATCGGCATTCACAAACTCGGTATATACCCTATCCGCGCCAAAGCGTTTGCACAACATCCGAAAAGCAGGATCGGTGACATCCTCCATCGGCGCAAGATACAAAGGGAACTGCTTATCTATCATATCCGTATTGTTTTCTCTTCAATGCAACGCATATAGGGGGGTTATTTCTTCAATGTGGGATAGGCGATGCGGTGGTGGTTCATACTGAAAATACGCTCCTTGAACACGTAACGTATATCCTCCACATCCTTGAAAGAAAGCGGCGTCTCGGCAAACTGTCCGTCTGCCACCTGCTGGTCTATCATCTGATCCACAGCCTGCGCAATCGCCTCTTTGGTATATTCTTTGAGGCTGCGGCAACGTGCCTCCACAGCGTCTGCCATCATCAGCACCGCTCCCTCCTTGGTACTCGGCTTGGGGCCTGGATACTGGAACTGCGAGGCATCCACCTCTTCTGCGGAATGCGTATTGACATACGTGTTGTAGAAATAGCGCGTCAGCGAAGTGCCATGATGTGTGGTGATAAAATTGATAATCACCTCTGGCAGATGGTACTTGCGCGCCAAGCGTTCGCCATCGCTGACGTGGCGTATCACCACCTGCGCTGCCTCTTGCGGACTCATCTCCAAGAGCGGGTTCATCCCCCCCTGCTGGTTCTCCGTGAAGAACAAAGGGTTCTCCAACTTGCCGATGTCGTGGTAGAGCGCACCCGTGCGCACCAACAAAGCGTTCGCACCGATAGCCTTTGCCGCCTCGGTAGCCAGATTGGACACCTGCATGGAATGCTGGAACGTACCCGGCGCACGCTCCGCGAGCGTATGCAACAACTCGGAATTGATATCCGTCAGTTCTATCAACGTGATGGAAGAAATCAGACGGAACACCTTCTCAAACAGGTAAATCAGTCCATACGATCCGATTATCAACAGCGCATTGACCAGGAAGTACAGATAGACCATCGGGTCGATAGAATGGTAGTCGCCCGTTCGAGCCAAGGCAAACGCTGTATATGCCACCGCCTGCGTGATAAAAATCCATGCGGCGGTCTGCGCCAACTGGGCGCGGCGCGTCATATCGTTCAGACTCAACACCGCGACCATGCCCACTGCCACCTGTATGAACAGAAACTCCATCGGCGCAGGGGCTACCAAAGCGACAATCAGCACGGTCGTGAAATGCAAGAACAGCCCCGTGCGGGCATCGAAGAACACGCGCGTCAGTATAGGCACCCATGCGAAGGGTATCAGGTAGATACTCAACTGCGTATAGCGCAATGCCATACAAGCAAGCACTATCAATAGCCCCGACAATGAACTGAGGAACAGCATCGTACTCAGGCTATCCACATACGCACCACGAGAAACCATCAGATAGATGATGAACAGGAACACAAACAGACTGACCAATATCGCCTCACCCACAATGGAGTAGGTACGGTGGTGCTGGGACAGACTGTCCTCCTCGTTGGCACGCTGCAAAGACTGCAAGATCTGGTAGTCCTGCTCCGTAACAATCTCGCCACGGTCGATAATCTTCTCACCCGTCTGCACGACCCCTTGCGTGGGGGCGATAGATGCCAGGAGTTTCGCTTTGAGTTGATTGGTCAGCGTACTGTCCAAAGCGATATTGACAGGGACTTCCCGTTCGCCACCCCCCAAGCGCTCGTATGCCGCTTTTTCCGTCAGCACATCGCGCATAGGATAGGTGGTGGACACATGGTTCTCCACTACTGCCAACTTCGTGTAGCCGCCACGCTCCATCCATTCCTTGTCCTCATAACTGATGACAGGGGTAAAGGTGCTGGCATCCGCCTGCTTCCCCACCCTGCGGAAACAAGGCGCGAAGCCACTGAGCAACTGCTGCTCCTCTGCGCTTACCTGCGCAGGGGTTTTATAAATGGGGAAGTCGAACTCGGCGGTAATCAAGTCGTAGCCCCAAGGCTTGCCCACCTCGTAATGGTAGTGGAACGTCTTGTTGTAACGCGGGAACAACACCGCCGACAATACCGCCAAGCACACGAAAGGCAACAGGCGAACAGCCATTCGCAATACCTTATTCCATTGTATTTTCATAGCGTATTCATCTTAGTTATGTATATTAACGTTTTCGTTAGTGTAAACTTACTTTATTTTTTTCTTTCTTTCCATTCTTCCTTCTTTTCTTCTATGCCGATAGAAGAAAAGAAGCAAAAGAAGACCTCGCCGCTGTGCTTCGCTCGTGAAAAATCATCATCTCAATGGCTAAAAGCACATAACGCCTCGCTTCGTCGGAATGGACTACGCTTACAGGACGCACCCTGTGCGTCAAACGCTACGTCATCCCTCCTCTCCAAATCACAAGTCTGCGACTTCTGATTTGGGGCTATAAGGAAAGACGTGTACCATTCTTAACGCCATTTTCGATGCGATTTTTAGCACTCGCTCCCGCAAGGCGGCTGCCATGCGGGTCTATTTTCTACACAAGACAGCCTTGCGGCTGTTGGCTGATTTGGGCGGGCGTAACTTGTTATCCTACGCTTGCTTTCCCTCTTTTTCTCTCTTTTTTTTTACCCTCATTTACTTTCCTTTTTCTATCCTCTGCGGGGATGGAAGAAGGATTGCATCAGCGCACGGCAGTCTGCCTCCAACACACCACTCGTCACGGTGGCTTTGGCATGTAACGCCTTGGGCGCAAAGCGCATAAAACCGCGTTTCTCGTCCGCACAGCCAAACACTACGCGTTTCACTTGCGACCAGCCTATCGCTCCCGCACACATCACACATGGCTCGACCGTGACATAGAGCGTGGCATCCGACAGGTACTTCCCGCCAAGCGTCTCCGTAGCCGCCGTAAGCGCCTGCATCTCGGCATGTGCCGTGACATCCTGCAAGGTCTCGGTGAGGTTGTGCCCTCTACCGACCACACGCCCTTGCGAGACCACCACACAGCCCACTGGCACTTCGCCCTGTTCGAAGGCTTTGCGCGCCTCCGCCAGCGCCATCTCCATATAGCGTATGTCATCCGCCGCGTTGTTTTCTGCTGCAGCAGGCTTCGGGGAGATGGCTTGGGCGGTCCTGGCAAACCGCTCTGCCTGCTCAGGGTGCGCTTCCAAATAATTGCCAATCACAACGATATCCGCCCCTGCCACATAAGCACGCTGCATCATCTCCTCGGAACATATGCCGCCCCCTACTATCAAGGGACATGAGATAGCACGTCTGACCGCACGGATGACCTCCGCGGACACGGGCGTGCACGCGCCACTGCCTGCCTCCAGATAGACCACCGCCTTACCCATCATCTCCGCTGCCATAGCGGTATGCACAATCTCGTCCACCCTATCCTGCGCAATAGGCTGCGAGTCCGACACGCGCGACACAGCCGTCTCTACCCCACCGTCCACAAGGATATAGCCCATCGGGATGGTTTCAAGCCCCGCGGCACGCACGGCTTGCGCGGCACGCACCTGCGTACCGACCAACACATCGGCATTGCGGCTGGACAGCAAGGACAGGAACAGCAGCGCATCTGCCTTGCCCGTGACCTGCATCGCATTACCTGGAAACAGCACGACGGGCGTATCGCAGGCTTCCTTTAACTGCGCGACCACCGCCTCTGTCCGCTCGCCACCACTGCTGCCACCCACGAAGAACAAGGAAGGGCATACGCCTTGTCTGACGACAGGCATATATGCGCTACCCTTCTCGGGGTCTATCAGCCAAGCGAACAACTTCCTGTGTTCGCGGCGGGCAGATAATATGTAGTTCAGCACATCCATCACATCGCGCTACTTGAACTGAAAACTCTCGACCATACGCACCACATCGCGGTGCAGGTATTCGTATATCGGCGCCAAGGAATCGGCATTGGGCGCACTGTTACAATAGGCTGCCGCACGGAAGAAATGGCGCGTGCTATCCGTGACAAAGAACTGGATAGACGATGCCGTATTGCCCTCCAAATCAAACAGCACACCATACACACCCGCCTCCGCATTCTCAAAACCACGCTCGGGAATGGCAGTGGCATGGGAGGCATGGCGATAGACAAAACGCACCGCGTCGTCCGTCAGTTCGCGCAGGTTGTTCCGCACAGGCTGGTAGGAACAATGCACCGTCGCGCCCAAAGTGGGGTACGACACATTCAACCAATACGCCTCTCCACTATCGCCCCGCACAGGCACGACCTGCGCATTGCACGACACATCGAAGCAATAGGGATAGCCCTGCATGGACAAGGGTGTATAGCAGGTGTCGGGCATCGTGAGACGCACATAGCCATAGGGCTTGGGGACGGCCGTGGGACGGCAAGCACTCATGCAAAATGCGACGAGACCACACAGCAACCGCCATACGGCGGGGCGTAGCAAGTATGTTTTACGCAGAATAATACGCATAATCCCAAGTTAAAAGTGCTGCAAAGATACACAAAAAAAAGCACATACACAAGTCTTTCTCGCCAAAATCGTGGTTTTGGCGGAAAGGAAACCCGTGGAGGGGAGGATGATACACGTTCATATCTATAATAAAGTTAAATTTCGGAGGGCTATATGTTAAATTAATGCCTGTTTCTTGTGTAAGAATTGTCCCTTATGTAGCGGCTTTATGTTGCGATGATGTTACGATGATGTTACGATGATGTTACGATAATGTTACGATAATGTTGCGATAAAGACAGTCAATTGACACGGTAAAGGTAGTACTTTTGTCAGACACATACAAGATGAATGGTGGTACTTATTGTGTTTTCCTGCCGATGGAATGTTTTATAAAACACTGAAAAACAGATACCTAAACAGGTGCATAGAGGGTGTGAATCCTAAAAATAAAAAGGAAAAATTGAGGGGATATACAAGCGTTTTTAGGGCAAAAACGGGGGTTGTGATAGGAGAATGAGACGAGATTGATATTTTAACGAGTTTTAACACACGTTTTAGAGAGGACATCAATTGGAGGAGGCGTGGGTGGTATGTGGGGGCTTTTTAGGGAGAGAGAGGGGGGGGAGGAATAATCGTTTTAAGAATCAATCGCTTTTTAATGCTAACTATGCACTATATGCGTATTGCTTAAAGGATAATACAAATCGAATTGCATTTTAATTTGCATATATGAAAAAAATTAGTGACTTTGCGCTTGAAAAGAGATTTTAAGCAACATGCCTGTATTCTGTATAAACAAAGGACAATACGTACACACATCTACATAACACTTTTGTGCGGAATAGGGCGATATACATTACGGATTTTACATAAACATACAAATACCATATGGCAAAGAAAACTACCACAAAGACGAATACACTGAACGTGGATGACATACTATTCAAGTGTAGAGACATACTGCGGAATGCAAGGAACTCGGGGTCGTTCTTCGAGAAACGCGACCTGATGCTAACCCTTATCTTTCTACGCTTCATAGGCGAAAAATACGAAGATGGCGTGGAGGTGCTACGCAACAAACTGCGTTCGGAAGGGCTGAATCCCGATGACCCAGAAATAGTTGCGGCATTCTTTGAAGATGCATCGTTTGCGGACGGCACGTTCCCGCTACCCGAAGAGGCACGGTGGAACAGTCTTATCAACAAGCCTGCCGCAGAACTGAATGTGGCATTAGACACGGCACTCCAACAGATTGCGACCTATATACCCGAACTGCGGGGATGCTTCGTGGAGGGCACATTCACCACACGCAACCTTGCGCCAAACGACATCAAGAAACTGGTGGACGAGATAAACAAGATATCGCACAAGCAGTTTGGCGAACACCGCGACTTGATAGGCTATGTGTATGAGTATTTCCTCAAAGAGTTTGCCGTGAATGCGACCAAAGAAGAAGGCGAGTTCTACACACCGCACGACATAGTGAAACTCATAGCCACCTGCATACAGCCTTTTGAGGGGACTATCTACGACCCATGCTGCGGGTCGGGCGGTATGTTTGTGCAGAGCGCGGACATCATAAAAGCCAAACAAGGCGACATCAGCCGAGTGAACATCTACGGGCAGGAGAAAGAGCCTGCCACCCACCGTCTCGCCAAGATGAACTTAGCACTGCGCGGCATCAGCCACAACCTCGGCACGGAAGCAGAGAACACCTTTGTCAAAGACCTGCACAAGGGTTTGTATTTCGACTACATCATGACTAATCCGCCCTTTAACCTGAAAGGCTGGTACAACGACAACTTAGCAACCGACGCACGCTGGGCGCAGTTTGCCCTGCCACCAGAGAGCAATGCCAACTACGCATGGATTCTGCATATGCTGAGCCACCTGAAACCGACATCGGGCGTAGCAGGTTTCCTGCTTGCCAATGGGGCGTTGGGCGACAATGACGGCACTGCCCCCCTTATCCGTCAGAAACTGATAGAGCAAGACCGAGTGGAGGCTATCATCGTGCTGCCGAGGGAACTATTCATCACCACCGACATAAGCGTTACGCTATGGATACTGAACATGAACAAGCAGGGCGGCAAGGGCTTGCGCAAGCGCACAGGCGAAGTGCTGTTCATAGACCTGCGGAGTTGGACGGCAGCGGAGTGGAACAACGGGGTGAAAAACCAGCAGAAGAAGAAATTTGCGCTGACAGATGCGCAAATAGAGCGTGCCGCAGCGATTTATCACAAGTGGCAGCAAGAAGGAACAGACGGGACACGGTATGCCGAACCTGAACTATATCGCTCTGTGGGGATAGAAGAGATTGCGGCGAATGGATACAGCCTTGTGCCAAGCCGATATATCGAGTTCGTGGATAGGGACAGCAATATCGACTACGACAACACGTTGCGGGATTCCGCCAAGGCGGTGTCAGACTTGCTCCGTCGACACGAAGAGAATATCAAACATATTAAGGATGCTTTTAAGGGATTAGGGTATGAATGTGAGTGATCAAATCATAATATATCAGACGGCAGATGGGCAGATTTCGATAGATGTAAAATTAGATAATGAGACCGTATGGCTGAGTGCTGCCCAAATGGCAGATTTGTTTGACAGAGAAGAATCAAACATACGTCGACATATCATCAATGTATTTAAGGAGGGTGAACTTGAACGGAACAATAACGTGCAAAATTTACACGTTAATGGGGTTAAGAAGCCTGTTCCCTTTTATTCTCTCGATGTCATCATCTCCGTTGGCTACCGTGTGAAGAGCAAACGAGGCGTGCAATTCCGACAATGGGCGAATAAACGGCTCAAAGAATACCTTATTTACGGATATGTGATAAATAACCGCTTGGAAGCACAACGATATGAGCAATTAAGCCAATTGGTGCATCTGCTCGGGCGCACTATCAACAGTAAGATTGAATCTATTGAAGGAGATAGCCGCGAATTGGTAAATGTGATAAGCGACTATACTTACGCCCTTGATACACTTGACAAATATGATTATCAACAACTTACAATAGAGAACACGACCATAGAAGAGACATTTCGTGCCACATACGAAAACGCGATGTCTGCCATATCCGCACTGAAAGAGAAATTTGGCGGAAGCACATTGTTCGGTCGGGAAAAAGATGATTCGTTCAAGAGCACTATCGGTCAGATTTATCAAACTTATGCTGGTGAGGATCTCTATCCATCGGTAGAGGAGAAGGCGGCTGTGTTGCTCTATCTTGTAGTCAAGAACCACTCGTTTGTTGACGGCAACAAACGCATTGCCGCCACTCTGTTTCTGTGGTTTATGCAGAATAACGGGCTTTTATATAACCAGATGGCACCAAGCGTATTAGCGACGGTACGCTGGTGGCACTTACCTTGATGATTGCAGAGAGCCGAACAGAGGAGAAAGATGTAATGCTAAAAGTTATTGTAAACCTTATTAATAAGCGAAAACATGAATAATGTAAAAGATTTACTGAGAAAGGAGGCGATGATGGCGGTGTCAGACTTGCTCCGCCGACACGAAGAGAATAGCAAACATATCAAGGAGGCTTTTGAAGGATTGGGGTATGAATGTGAGTAAGACAATAGCAAAAATGGAAACAGACAAACACATAGTCAGCGATAACGTGTCATTATATAATCGCATAGTGGCATTATTAGAACAGTCCCGTAAGACCGTCAGAACGGCTGTCAATCTCTCTATGGTATATACCTATTTTGAGATAGGGCGTATGATTGTAGAGAATGAGCAGAATGGGAAAGAGCGTGCCGAGTATGGGAAAGAAACACTCAAAAACCTTTCTGCGAGCCTTACGGAAAAATTCGGAAAGGGGTGGTCGCAAAGGAACTTAGAAACTATCCGGAAATTCTATCTTTTCTACTCGACCCGGATTCCGCAGACAGTGTTTGCGAAATCTACGGAAGACGAAAATTATGCAGATACTCAATTGGTTGAAAGTACAAAAACGACTTCGTCCGCATCACAAGCCGAAAAAGTATTTACATTGAGTTGGTCGCACTATCTGTTTCTAATGCGGATGGAAAACCCAGAGGAACGGAGTTTTTATGAGATAGAAGCACATACGAACGATTGGTCGCTTTCGGAACTGAAACGGCAATTCAATTCGGGACTATACGAACGGTTGGCATTGAGTAAGAACAAGGAAGAAGTAATCACGTTGAGCAAACAAGGGCAGATTGTAGAAAAGGCTGCCGATATTGTGAAAGACCCATATATTTTAGAGTTCCTTGGCTTGCCCGAACTGCCAAGATATTCTGAAACCGACCTTGAAAACAAGATAATAGACCACTTGCAAACTTTCTTACTTGAATTAGGCAAGGGTTTCACATTTGTTGAACGGCAGGCAAGATTCACATTCGATGAAGAACATTTTAGGGTCGACCTCGTATTCTACAATCGACTTTTACGGTGCTTTGTGCTTTTTGACCTCAAAATAGGAGAATTGAAACATCAAGATATTGGACAAATGCAAATGTATGTCAACTACTACGACCGCAAAGTGAAATTGGAAGATGAAAATCCTACAATTGGTATTCTGCTCTGTAAAGACAAAAAGCAGTCTATAGTGGAAATGACACTCCCGCTTGATAACACCCAGATATTTGCAAGCAAGTATATGGAGGTGCTACCCAGCAAAGAAATGCTACAAGAATTATTAAAAGACAAAGAGATAATGGGTTAAATATGCATATGAGTAAGGCAGAAATGGTAGCATTAGGAGAATTGGTAGAGTTATGCGACGAGCGCAATACAAGTGGGGTATATACACTTGATGATGTAAGAGGAATAAGCATTGAGAAAAGGCTTATCAATACAAAAGCAGACATGACAGATGTTTTGCTGACACCTTACAAAATCATGCATCCTCATGAGTTTTGCTATGTAACAGTAACTTCACGGAATGGGGGTAAAATATCCCTTGCAATGAACGATACAGATAATACATATATTGTGTCATCATCATATACTACTTTCCGCAGCAAAGATACAAAGATATTACTACCGGAATACTTATTTTTGCTATTGAGTAGAACAGAGTTTGACCGATACGCACGTTTTAATTCGTGGGGAAGTGCAAGAGAGACTTTTGATTGGAGCGAGATGTGTCGTGTAGAAATTCCTTTACCCGATATTGAAGTGCAGCGGGAGTTGGTGGCGGTATATGAGGGACTGAAACAACTGGCAGAGGAGAACGAGGCTATGCTTGAACCGCTTGCCAAAGCCTGTGAAGCCTTTATCGTGGAGTGTAAAAGGAAATACGATGAGAAAACATTGGGGGAGTATATTGAGGAATGCGATGAACGAAACACAGATGGTAGATATACGCTAAATGATGTCAGAGGGATAAGCACTGATAAGATATTTATTGAAACAAAAGCAAATCTGGATGGTGTTTCTATTAGTGCATATAAAGTGGTGAAACCCAATGAATTTGCATATGTCGCTGACACTTCTCGGCGTGGAGACAAAATAGCATTGGCACTCAATAATACGGATAATGCCTATATTATTTCATCTATCTATACCACTTTCCGCAGTAAAGATATAGAGGTGCTACTACCCGAATATCTGTTTTTGCTATTGAGCAGAAAGGAATTTGATAGATATGCACGCTTTAATTCGTGGGGAAGTGCAAGAGAGACTTTTGATTGGAACGAAATGTGTCTTGTGGAAATCCCTATCCCGCCTATTGAAGTGCAAGAGAAGATAGTGGAGTTATACACTTGCTATGAAGAGTGCAAGCGCATAGTAAGCGAGGCACGAGAACAACTGAACACAATATGTCCTGCATTGGTGCAGAGGGGGCATAACAGCAAATAAAAACCAATTACACATACCCCACATTACTCAAAAGTGGTAAGGCTATTGGTTGGGGGGAATTTGACAAAGACATAAATAATAAAATATGGCAAATTTAGTATCATACAACGGGCGGTTTTGTGAGCAGGACTTTGAGGATGCGCTGATACAACTCTTTATAGAGGCGGGATGGACGTATACTTTCGGAGAGGACATTGCGCGAGAGAAGGGAACGGAGGTGCTTATCAAAAGTGATTTGCAGGCGTATTTGGAGCGGATGTACGGGGTGAGTAGCACCCATAGGGAGTGCTATACTTGCAATACATGCTTGAATGCGGAGGAGATAGATGATGTGATTAGCAAGATAAGCCTGATCGGCGGGGAGAGCGAGTTTGCCACTATGCACCGTATCCACTCGCTATTGGTGGACGGCTGGCAATACACACGGCAAGACGGTGAGGCGGTGACACTTCGCCTGATAGACTTTGAGGAGGGGCAGTGTGAGAAAAACTGTTTTCGGGTGGTAAATCAATTAGCAATAGACTATGTGAACAATGGTCAGCGCAAGAATCGTCGTCCCGATGTATTGCTCTATGTGAATGGTATTCCGCTATGTATCATAGAACTGAAAAATCCATCGAAAGCCAATGCGACTATTGCCGATGCCTACGAACAAATACATACACGCTATTGGCGAGATATACCGCATCTGCTGCACTACTGCCCCTTGGCAGTGGTCAGCGATGGCGTGAAGACACGCTTGGGAACGGTGTTGGCACCCTATGAGCATTTCTACGCATGGCGGCGAGTGGAAAACGATAGCCCTATCTCGACTATGGGCTTCGATGAGGTGGCTACCATGGTGCAAGGAGTATTCACACCAACGCGATTCTTGGAAATCTTCCGCGATTATATCTACTTTCAAGACAGCGAGTACGATTTCGAGGAGAAAGAAATCGTGTGCCGTTATCCCCAATTCTTTGCTACGCGTCTGTTGCGCGAGAGTGTACTGCGGTCGGTGGCTGACCATAGCGGAAAGGGTGGTACCTATTTCGGGGCAACGGGCTGCGGCAAGACATTTACGATGGCTTTCCTCGCACGGCAGTTGTCGGTACGCTGCGCCAAGGAACTTGGCTCGCCCACCATCGTGATGATAGTAGATAGAGAGGACTTGCAGAAGCAAGGCGCGAAGTTATTCACAAAATCAACCGAATTCTTGGGTTTGGGAGAGGTACGGAAGATAAAATCGCGCGACGACCTACGGCAGGAACTTCAACTGCGTCCATCAGGCGGGTTTTACATATGCACCATACAGAAATTCTGCGACAGGAAAGACGATACCATCGGTGTGATCTCGGAACGGGGCAACATCATCTGCTTCTCGGACGAAGCACACCGCACGCAGATAGAAAAAAGCAAGCAGATAAAATTTGACAAGGACGCAGACGAGAATATGCGTGCCGTGATATCCAAACCCTACGCAAAAGTGCTGCATGAGGCATTTCCCCACGCTACATTTGTGGGTTTCACGGGTACGCCGATAGCAGAGACCTATCAGACATTTGGCGATGAGGTGGACAGATACACAATGAACCAGGCCGTAGCAGACGGCATCACCGTGCCGATAAAGTATCACCCACGTATCGCCAAAGTGCTGCTCAATGAGGCAAAGGTGCGGGAGATAGAAGCGTACTACAAGGTCTGTGCCGAAGAGAATGCCACGACGGAGGACATACAAGCCAGCAAAAAAGCGATGAGCAGCATGGAGATTATATTGGGAGAACCCGAACGCTTGCAGCGATTGGCAACTGACATACACCAGCATTTCACTGCAACCCTCGATGCAGACCCTGCACGCCGCCAGAAAGCCATGATAGTATGCGCCAACAGGCAAATTGCCTATCGCTTGTTGGTGCAGTTTCGCACACAATATCCCGATTGGTTCGAAGAGCGGTTAAGTCCCGACGACAGCCAACTGACGCAAGAGGAACTCTGTGAACTCAAACCGATGCCTACAATAGCAATGGTGGCGACTGTGGGAAAGAATGACCCGACAGAGATGTACAACTACCTTGGCGGCGTAGGCAACAGCGAACGGAACGACACATTGGACGCATGCTTTAAGCAGAAGAACTCTAATTTTCGTATCGTGATAGTGGTGGATATGTGGATTACGGGATTTGACGTACCCTGTCTGACATACCTATACAACGACAAGCCCCTGCAAAAACACACCTTGATACAAACGATTAGCCGGGTGAACCGAAAAGATACAGGCAAGGAATACGGCTTAATCATAGACTACATCGGCATTCGCGACAATATGCTGCAAGCGATGAAGACCTATGGCGGTGGCGACGGCACATTAGCACCAAGCGAAGACGATATAGAGCAGGCATATAGGGTGTTCAAAGAGCAATTGGAAATCATTAAAAGACTGTTTGAAGGGTATGATCTTACCCCCTTTTTTAGCCCTGATACAGATGGCGTAGAGCGATACAAGCAACTCTCCAAAGCCGCTGAGTATGTGTTTGCCAACACAGAACAACTCAACATGACAGAGGAGGGCAGAAAGGCAAATACAGTGTCATTCAAGACCTATTTCCTAAAAATGGTGCAACGCATGCGGGCGGCATACGATATATGTCAGCCATCGGATGTGCTGACAGAAAAAGAAGTGTCATTAGCGCAATGCTTTATGGCGATTGCCGGCTTCGTGCGCAAGATGAGCGGTACAAGTGAGCATGACACGGAAAGTATGAACAGACAGGTGCAGAAAATGGTGGAAGAGGCATTGAAATACAACAAAGTGGTGAGCATATTGGAAAGCAGTGAGGAAGAGGATATTTTTGACGCTAAGTTTGAAGAGATATTAAGCGATGTACCTATGCCCGCCACCAAGTTGGAACTATTAGTAAAAATGCTCAAAAAACGGATAGCAGAATATGGTCGCACCAACGCATTAGCGGCAAAGAAATACCAGGAAATGCTGGAAGAGACCATAAAACAGTATCATGAACGAAAGAAACATCTCGATTTGGAAGAGGCAGGCGAGACACAAGAGCAGGCTTCTACAGATATTATCCAAAATGCAACGAAACAAGCCTTGAATATACTGAACGAACTGAATGCAGACAAAGAAAGTTTCCGCAAAATGGGGCTGACTTTTGAGGAAAAGGCATTTTATGATATACTTATCCACCTGCGAAACGAGCATAATTTTGAGTTCGGTACGGATAGCAAGTATGGCAATGACAAGTGCAAGGCATTAGCCAAGAAAATCAAAGAAATAATAGATGTGAAATCGGCTTTCTCCGACTGGCTCAACAACCAACGTGTGCGCGACCAACTGAAACAAGACATCAAGATCTGCTTGGTAAAGAATGGCTACCCACCCCAATACAGCCCCGCTGTGTTCCAAGAAATAATGGGACAAGTGGAGAATTTCAAGGAGAACGAAGAATAGAAATGCTATTTATTCCCTATAATAGGAACTACGGCAGGAGGTTTTGGAGAGTGAGGGCGGTCATGGCTTCGACGACAGGGACGGCACGGACTGCCACACAGGCATCGTGGCGACCCAGAACGCCCATTTTGGGCGTGGAAGGCGTGGGCTTGAAGACACAACGGAACGTGAGCGGGGTGCCATCGGAGATACCACCCGCTATGCCGCCAGACTCCCTATTGATTTCACTGCCTTTCTTTGCAATTCCCTCGAAACCGCTGCCATAATCAAAACCTTTGCAGGCATTGATACTCATCACAGCAAAGGCTAACTCCGCCTGCAACTTGTGGAAGATAGGCTCGCCCGTGCCTATGGGCAAGCCCATAACCGTGCAACGGACGATACCGCCGATGGAGTCACCCTCCGCACGCACGGCACGGATATAGTCGGCAAAACGCGCAGGGTCGGTCTCGCTGCCGACTTGCACCAATTCCGCTTCGATGGTAATGCCGCGCCGGCGCAACAGTTGCCTGGCGATACAGCCTGCAACGACCCTGCCTGCCGTCTCACGCGCCGAGGCACGCCCCCCACCCCGCCAATCACGAATGCCGTATTTCTGCTGGTAGGTCTGGTCGGCATGCCCCACACGGTAGTGGTGCTTCAGCCACTCGTAGTCCTCGGGGCGCGCATCCTGATTGCGGATGATAAAGGCAATAGGCGTACCCAAGGTAATGCCATCCAACACACCGCTCAACCACTCCACCTCGTCGGTCTCCCGTTTCGCCCGCTCGGACACACCCTCCGCCTGCACCGTACGTCCCGCACGGCGATCTAACGCCTGACGAATGAGCGACATATCAATCCGTATCCCCGCAGGGACACCGTCCAACACGCCTCCTATGGCGCGTCCATGCGACTCGCCAAAACTGGTAAACGCAAATTTATCTCCAAACGTGTTATACGCCATACGCTTTATCCATCTTAATAGTAGCATTGTTGGGATTAAATTCGTATTCCTCGCTTCATTGCCTGCATATCGAATGCGATGCGCGCGCAATTATAAAAAAAGCAAAAAAAACAGGCCACACATCTTGTAATTGTTCCACGCTTTTCACCCAAACCTAAGCCCGACCTGACCGCTCGTCAGAATGGACTCCGCTAATAGAACGCACTGCCGTGCGTTAAACGCTCCGTCATTCTTCCTCTTCAAAAATCAAAAAGCCCTTGTCTTTTTAATTTTTGAGTTAAAAAGAGGAGCTAACTGACCGCTCGTGGAACATGTGGAACACTTTGAGGACATCAGGAGGACAGGGAGAGGTTTTTGTTAATCGTTTTTAATACTTTTCTCTCAATGACCGCGGCATACAAAAAGCGCTGCAACCGAATTAGGATTGCAGCGTTGTGCGGAGAAAGGGGGATTCGAACCCCCGGTACAGTTACCCGTACGACAGTTTAGCAAACTGTTGGTTTCAGCCACTCACCCATCTCTCCTCCGGGCGTTTGCGCAGAAAACGTACTGTTTTTGCCAAATGCGGTTGCAAAATTACAACTTTTTTCTGATATACACAAATAATCCGCGATTTTTTTTGCATAATTCGGGAAAAAGCCGTAATTTTGCAGCCGATTACAAGGTATAGAAAAGATAATCGGGCAAAACGTGTCCGAGAAAGCCATAAAGTTGTTTTGATGAATAATACAGAAATCGAGCGCAAGTTTCTTGTTGTCGGAGACGCATTCTTGACACAGGCCGTGCGCCACTATGACATGGAACAGGGCTATCTATGCAAAGCGCCCGAGCGTACTGTGCGGGTACGCATACGCGATACACGCGCGTTCCTCACAATCAAATCCACCCAAAATTCCACCACGCTTGCCCACTTTGAATGGGAGAAAGAAATAGATGTGCAAGATGCGCGGCAGTTGCTGGCACTGTGTCTGCCGACGCCTATCCACAAGACCCGCTACATCGTACCTGCGACCGACGCAGAGGGACAACCCACAGGCTTAAAGTGGGAGATAGACGTATTTCACGGCACACGCGAAGGACTGCGCATCGCAGAGATAGAACTCCCCTCCGAGGACACGGTTTTCAATAAGCCCGAGTTCGTAGGCACGGAAGTGACCGACAACCCCGCTTACTACAATGCAAACCTATAACCCTATTGGTATGAAGAAACAAACAAAACGAATCTTAATCGGCTTTGCCGTACTGATACTTGCCATCGTAGGCATCATCTGCGTGGAGCAGTACTATCGTCTGAACATCAGCAATTTCCGCTCGATAGACGGTGAGAAACACGGCTATCACGTGTATCCCGCTGCCACGACGGACTCGGTGCTGCAATTGGTGCAAGCCGACTACACCATCGGCTCGATGTATGCACTCAACCTGCATATCCAGCGTATGGGCTTCACACACCCCGAGCCTGGTTACTACCGTTTTCCCGCGCAGATGGGCGATAAGTATTTCATACACCGACTGATGTACGGCGAAGAGACACCCATCAACCTCACATTCAACAACTACATCCGCACCCGTGAGCAACTGGCAGGAAGGTTATCGCATACCTTGATGATGGACAGCACGGACATCATCAGCCGCATGGAAGACGATGCCTATATGGCACAGTTCGGGCTGAACAAAGAGACGGCACTGTGCCTGTTCCTGCCCAACACCTACGAGGTATATTGGACGATTACACCCGATGACCTGTTCCGTCGCATGGCGCGCGAATACAACAAGTTCTGGAACGAAGAACGCCTGCACAAAGCCGATTCCATAGGACTGACCCCTGTGGAGGTGTCCATCTTGGCATCTATCGTAGAAGGCGAAACGCACAACAAGACCGAAATGCCTATCATAGCAAGTCTATACCTCAACCGCGTGCGGAAAGGCATGCTCTTGCAGGCTTGCCCTACGGTGATTTACGCCTCGGGCGACCTGAAACTGCGCCGCGTGTTGAAACGGCATTTGCAAATCGATTCGCCGTACAACACCTACAAATACCGCGGCTTGCCTCCCGGTCCTATTCGCTGTCCGAATGGTGAAACGATTGATTTCGTGCTGAATGCCCCCAAGACCGACTACCTCTATATGTG